>ERZ1292625.10-Hain-H41-01um-R1-10-length-409914-cov-31_pt2 | contig 247661 bp, 232 predicted proteins | sample MGYA00564400_ERZ1292625 | MGnify/ENA primary metagenome ERZ1292625 (study PRJEB36523, sample SAMEA6512639) | groundwater metagenome | collected 2019-01-08 | study: AquaDiva: Metagenomics assemblies of 32 groundwater samples | reverse complement strand
ATATGTTCCCCATTTTCTCAAGTATGTCCCATCATTGCTAAAAACCTGTATTCTGCTGTTGCCCGCGTCAACTACATAGACATTTCCGTTTAAATCCACCGCTATGCACTTTGGAGACATAAACTGACCATCGCCGGAGCCATATGTTCCCCATTTTCTCAAGTATGTCCCATCATTGCTAAAAACCTGTATTCTGTTGTTGCCTGCGTCAACTACATACACATTTCCAAATCCGTCCACGGTTATATCATGTGGTATATGAAACTGACCATCGCCATTGCCGAAGTCAAAAGCCTCCCATTTTCTTACAAATGTCCCTGTATTGCTGAAAATTTGCACCCTGTTATTATAGGTATCAGCTACGTACACAGTTCCCACTCCATCCACAGCTAAGCCATATTGACTATTAAACTGCCCATCGCCAGAGCCGCTTGATCCCCACTTCGTTATGAATATCCCTGTTTTGCTGAAAACCTGCACTCGGTTGTTGCCTGCGTCAGCTACATACACATTTCCATTCGAATCCACAGCTATGCCATTTGGATATAGAAACTGTCCATCGCCGGAGCCGTATATTCCCCATTTTCTAAGAAATGTTCCTGCATTATCGAAAACTTGCACCCGTCTATTGCCTGCGTCCATCACATATACATTTCTACTTAAATCCACAGCTATGCCTCTTGGACCCCATAACTTACCATCGCCGGATCCAACATATCCAAAGGTCCCCCATTTTCTTATGAATACACCTTCATTACTGAAAACCTGTACTCTATGATTACCGTAATCGGTTACATACACATTTCCGTCTGCATCTATTGCTACTCCATGTGGATATATAAACTGGCCATCGCCAGAACCATATGTCCCCCATTTTCTTATGAATGCACCTTCACTGCTGAAAACCTGTACTCTATGATTGCCGAAATCGGTCACATACACATTTCCGTTTCCATCAAAGGCTATGCCTTGTGCATGATCAAACTGACCGTCGCTTTGGCCCGATGCTCCCAGTTTTCTTAAATACAATCCTGTGCTGCTGAATACATACACGCCTCCGGCATTTGTTACATATATATTACCGGTTGAATCCTTTGCAATGGCTGCTGGACTTACAAAATAATAATCTTCTCCCCATTTATACAAGAAATCACTCAGGGCCGCGTGAGCGGGAGCAGTGGAAGCCGAGATTAGGAGTATAGAGATTGCGAGAATAAAGAAAATCGAAAATAGAGATTTCGCGAGAGAGTAATTGCGTCTCATAACACACCTCCATCGTTTGACCTTGCCGGAAACTCAATAAAGTTTCCACTCGCATCCGTGCATTCGCCTGCCCAGAAAAGGGGCTGGTTCTTGAACTCGGACTCGCTTATGAGCATGGGAGTTGTGACGGTAAAGAGAACCTGAGCTTCCGACTGCTGGTCGAGATTTCCGATGTTCACCGTGGTTCTGTCTTTGCTGATGATAAAAAGCGGAACATTTGACAAGGTAAGATTGGTGAGACTGCTATTGCCTGAGTTCTTTACGGTCAGAGTGTAGTTCAGAATAACTGAATCAGGACCCCTGTCGTAGCCTGTCAAGACATGTCTCACCGCAATCGGAGACTCGGCCCAGACCGTTCCCGCAGGCATGAGCCAGACTAAAAGCAGTAATACCGCAAGCTGTTTCATCATGACACCCTCCCCTTTATTGAAAATGCGCAATCTCAGAAAATGACACTGTATAAACACGCGAGCAAATTGTCGTGAATAGGCCCAAACGGATACAGAGACGCATATGCTGTCCGACCAGAACTGTTCTGAAAAATCGCGCACTCTGGCTATAAATAATATGAAAATAGGGGAGTAATGCGACTACGGGTGTGCTTGCAATCAACAGCTATTGCGTTTTATGGCAAACGACGAGTATTCTTCAGTGCTGATACTTGCTGAATCATGAAAACAAATAGCTAAATTATTGATGGCAACCATTTACCGTCATGCAGTTAGCGTTTTTATTTGCTAGTCCATCCGCGTAATTACCAGGAGCAGGCAACACTCCTCCGACAAGACCGGTTATCGATGGCCCAGTAGCAAGTTGATAGACCGATCCCGGAGCATCACCGGCGATAATGACCATAGCACGTCGGGCATTCCACCCGTGAGGGACCCGAATATGACAGTTAACGCATTTATAGCCGAAATTTGATACTCCATTTGTTGAGTTTGTGTAATGCATTGTATGAAGATTTGTATTTAGCGTTGTCTTGAAACCTGTTCCTGCGCCGCCACCGGTAAGATAGGTATTGCTGTCATGACAGGTAAAGCAAAGGTCGAAAATAGATTGGTACGTCCCTTTTGCAGTTGCCGTATCGTCAAAGGGCTTCGCCAGAATGAATTTATTTCCCGAACCATGCGGGCCTTGCGGGGGAGCAGCGCTGTTGTTATGGCAGTCGGAACAGTACATGGTCTGGTTCCCCTTGTTCGCTGCCCAAGGTGCGTTCAGAGTTCCTTGAGCGTTAATTCCAACACCCATGACCGGATGGTATGATTGATTTGCTGAACCGAACGCCGCTGTACTAAACTCCTTCGCCTGGTCCGTCATGACCGCTGCCGGCAAGAATGACGGTGAATTGGGCACAGTAACACCGCGCCAGGCGAATTCGCTGTGACACTTCAGGCAGATCTGATACTCATAGGAAACACCCGGAGCAGCCGTTGACACCACCCCTATGGGCTCCAGATATGAATACGAGCCCTGCCCTCCTGCCCACGTTGGCGCCGACGTTACCTGCACGCCGCCTGTTCCGTACAACGCGCTGGCACTGGTAAGCACGGGCAGAATTGGACCGACCACGGGTACCGGCGGCGAAGTCGTATGGGAAGTATTGCCCGCAGTATGCGGGTTGTGGCAGTCAGCGCACTCGACATGCCAGTTGCCCAGTGAACTTCCTATCCAGCCGGGAGACTGCCCTTCCGTGGCCTCATGCCTGCCGATCATACTGCCATCCTGCGTATAATGCCTTCTGCCGGAAGGAGCCGTATTTTCAGCGCTCTGGATGTTCCTGTTCGGGGGAGCGCTTGAGCCATGGCAGACCGTCACGCCTTGTCCCCAGCGGTTCGTATTATTGAAGCACGTCATTTCCTCCTGATATGCCAGCAGGTAATAACCGGCTTTTGGATTGGCGATCAGGTTTGGATTTGCAGAAGGCAGCTGCGAGACATCGATGATGCCGGCCTTGTGCGGGAAATGACAGTTCATGCACTGCACCCCGCTTACCTGGGTGTTCGAACTGAGCGAACCGCCCTTGCCGTCAGGGGGCGAATAAAAATCCGTCGCAGTGAAATGAATGCTTGAAGGCTCAAACCCTGTTTTTGTATGACACTGTTTACAGACCGCGGAAGCAGTGTTGGACGCTACCAGGAAATTTCCGTACTGATTATCATGGGGGTTATGGCATGAGGTGCATTCCACATAATTTCCATCTGCATTGTCCACTGCCGCAACACCGGCGCCATTGTCCTTGTACAGTCTGACCCCTCCGCCGACGGACGCTCCCGCAACCAGCTCCAGGTCCTTGCTCCGGTCATGCTTGATGGCGACCGGATGGTCGTCGCGCAGGTCAATACCGATATATCCCGGCGCGTTCTGCTGGATCGTGGAATTACCGGACATCTGTATTTCCGTGTACATGCTCGGGATGACGTTCGGCATATTGACCACAGAGCCTAAAGCGATCGTCCCGTCGTGGCAGGAAAGGCAAATTCTTGTCTTAGAATGAGGCGTACCTGTCTTTGGATCCTCCGCGGCCCAATAGCCTGCCCCTCCTCCCAGGCCGGCCAAAACATCGCTGGTATAGGTCGCGTAGGTTGCAGCGGAAGCGGCCCTGTTCCAGAGCGGGGCTTCCGTATTCCCGCCGTGGGGAGTATGGCAGAAGATACAGATCTCCGTAGTGCCCCCTTGAGCAGGTACCTTGGCGGAATAGGACTTGGTGACAGCCGATGAGAGATCGTGCTTTGTACCATCAAGCGGAAATACTCCGGCTGCAGCCATTCCTGCGTTGAACGCTATGGCTGCTATTGTCAGGATTAAGGTTTTCTTACTATCCATGATCCACCTCAAAGGAGATTACATGCTACGACATGATCGATATCTTTACTTCTTTGCCTCTGCTTTCAGGTACTGGAACATCTGCACACGGTAGTTATAACTATCAGCAACGATGAGCCGGTCCTTGCTGTCGATGAACAGACCTTCTGGGACATTGAACTGTCCCGGGCCGATGCCGAGCTTGCCGAAGATCAGGAGGAGACGCCCTTTTCGATCGAATATCTGAACAGTGTTCCGGTAGCTGTCGGATACCCAGATATGTCCTTCACTGTCGACCGCGATGCCTTTCGGTTTCATGAAATCATGAATACTGGTGCCGGTGCCGCCGAACTGGAAGAGGAACTTTCCTGCTTTGTTGAATATTTGCACCCGGAAGTTCAGTGAATCGACCACATACACATCGCCGGCAGCATCGAGCGCAACGTGGGTGGGATAGTTGAACTTTGCCTCGTCGGATCCGTTCGATCCGAAGGAAAACTGCTTCTTCCCTTCCAGGTCGTAGACATCCACGCGATGCCCGAGCGTGTCGACCACGTAGAGAAGTTTGTCCTTCTTGTTGATAGCGATACCGGTCGGGCGCAGGAACGAGTCATCCCCAATGACGCGCTTGTTCTTCGTACCGCTGAACACAAAAACACGCTTCAGGATGGAATCGGTGACATACAAAAGACCCTCACCATCCAGGGCAATTCCGATCGGCGACTTGAGAGGGCCGATCTTCGTTTTCGAGAACACATCGTATTTCTTCTTCTCAAAGTCGAAGTAATGAATGCGTCCGGCGCCCCAGTCCGCAACATATACCTTCCCCTCGTTGTCGGCAACGACGCCGTGGGGAGCGATGATGCGGTCAGCAGTATCCTCGCCGGCGATGAATTCCCATAGCTTCGCGAAAAAACCTTTTGTTATCCCCAGGTCCTGCGGCGTGATGACGGTTTTGGTGTGTTGGACGCGAGGTTGTTCCGGTGGTAATGGCCAGACCCAGGGAGAGGATTCGGTACTTACAGGAGCAGCATAAGCGACCTGAAACGCCGAGCCTGACGCAGCAACTACGCAGGCGACGAGCAGCATGTATATGCCCCGGGAGAGAAGTTTCATAATAAATATGCTACGTTATAGCATTCTCCCCCCGTACTGTCAACTCTTTAGCGTACTTATGCGGTGATATTGGCCTGCCCTAAATTCGATTTTGTCCGCGGGTGGTTCGGGTTCTCCATGACCCGGTCGATCGCCTCGGCAACGGCTGTTTCGACCATGACCCAGGGCGATCCGTACTCCTTTCCCGTTTCGGTTTCCACGATATAGTGAGGCGGAAGGTAATTCAAGGCAATTGCCACAATGTCACACATGCAGCGGGGACAGGTACAAGCGTTCCGGTAGCGGTCTACCAGGAATTTGTCCACGACCGCCATGACCCGTTCGTGGTTTGCGTTGACCACTGAAGTGTTAAAATCGTTCACGAAGAACCTCATAAAACTATTTTTTATACGTTTAAATGTGCAAAATTAGTACCATTAAATAATTCTGTTTTATAATATACTAATCAAAGTGTTACAGTACATGCCGAACACTAATTATTGTTTATCATGAGCATATGTGAGCATCTTGAGCGAATTCCACCAGCAGGTAGGATGCGCAGGTATCAGCATAAAATTTACAATAGAGCATCTTATCAATGACTTATAAGATGACAGTTCAGTTGTCATTGTTGGATTATTAGGTTATACTCGTGACCATGCAAAAGAGGACTGATAAAAAGCGTTTATTCATAATTGACGGGAACTCCTATATTTACCGTGCATTCTATGCGATCCGCAATCTGGCGACATCCACAGGACTTCCCAGTAACGCAGTATTCGGATTTGCGACCATGCTCCTGAAGATCATCAAGGAGAAAAAGCCTGATCTTCTTGCCATTGCCTTCGATCCAAAAGGACCGACCCGACGGCATGGCGAGTTCAAGGATTACAAAGCCCACCGGCCGCCCATGCCGAAGGACCTCGTCCCCCAGATCCCTTATATCCATAATCTCGTTCACGCCTTCCGCATCCCCATATTCATCCAGGAAGGCCAGGAAGCTGACGATGTGATCGCTACACTGGCCCGTCGCGCAATTGCCGGGGGGCTGGACGTGGTCATCGTTACCGGCGACAAGGACATACTTCAGCTTGTCGGTCCGGGCGTCACGGTGTACGACTCACTGAAAGAGAGGACCATTGGCCCCGCTGAGGTCGAGGAGCGGTTCGGTGTACCGCCTGACCGGGTGGTGGAGATCATGGGACTCATGGGTGACGCGTCGGACAACATCCCCGGCGTTCCCGGAATCGGAGAAAAAACGGCTCAGGCCCTTATCAAAGAACATGGCACCATCGAGAACGTCCTCGCAAGCGCGCACACGATAACCAGGCCGAAGCTCAGGCAATCGCTCATGGACAACGCGGACCTTGCCCGGCTGAGCCGCGAGCTTGCAGTCCTCCATTCTGACATCCCGCTCGAGATCGATTTTGACCGGCTTTCCCTCAAGGAGCCCGACGGCCCTGCGCTTCTTTCCATCCTCAGAGAGCTTGAATTCACGTCGCTCCTGAAATACGTCACGACAGCACCGGAGAAGGAGGCCCACTACCGTACGGTCCTGAGCGAAGCCGACCTCCGGGATATGCTTGGGGCATTGTCGCGGGCCACTGAGCTGTCCTTCGACACCGAGACCACGTCGCTGAACCCCATGCAGGCTGAACTGGTCGGGATATCTTTTTCCATTGAGCCGTATGCAGCCTATTATCTTCCCCTGGGGCATGCCTATGCAGGTGCCCCGAACCAGCTCCCGCGTGACACCGTGCTTGAAAGACTTAAGATCCTGCTCGAGGACCCCTCCCTCAAAAAGATCGGCCAGAACCTGAAATACGATGTGCAGGTGCTTCGGCATGCGGGTATCGAGGTCCGGGGCATCTATTTCGACACGATGATCGCTTCCTACCTCTTGAATCCCTCAAAGACCTCTCACGGCCTTGATGCCATTGCCCTTGAATACCTGAACTATAAGACCATGACCTATGCTGAAGTTACCGGCACCGGGAAGAAGCAGATCGGCTTCAGCGAGGTGGACATTGCAACAGCGACCCGATACTCCGGTGAGGACGCGGACATTGCCTATCGGCTGAAACAGGTCCTGGAACCGAAGCTCAGGGAACAGAACCTCGACAGTCTCTTTCACGACGTGGAAATGAAGCTCATGAGCGTCCTGGCGGACATGGAGTATGCCGGCGTCAAGATAGATGCAGGTCTTTTGCACATCATGTCAGGGAGGCTGGAGAAGGACACAGCGAAGATCGTTGAAGGCATTTACGGGCTCGCTGGTACCGAGTTCAATATCAATTCGCCTAAGCAACTGGCCGATATCCTTTTCGTAAGGCTCGGCCTCACCCCGGTCAAGAAGACGAAAACGGGCTATTCAACCGATGTTGACGTGCTGGATGAGCTCGCCCACGTCCATCCCCTGCCCGCGGAGATACTGAAATACCGGACCCTCTCGAAGCTCAAGTCGACCTATGTCGATGCCCTGCCCGAAATGATCGATCCTCGGACCGGAAGGCTCCACACCTCCCTGAACCAGACCGTTACCGCAACAGGAAGGCTGTCCTCCAGTGAGCCAAATCTTCAAAATATCCCCATTCGTACGGAGATCGGCAGAGAGATCCGGCAGGCGTTCATTGCGGAGCCGGGTTACAGCCTCCTTTCGGCGGATTATTCCCAGATCGAGCTCCGTGTCCTCGCCCACCTGAGCGGCGACGAGGGACTGATCCAGACCTTTGTGGAGGATCAGGATATCCATACCCGTACCGCATCGGAGGTCTTTGGTCTCCCGCCGGAGGAAATATCGGCCGAGATGCGGCGCAAGGCCAAGGCGGTGAACTTCGGCATCATCTACGGGATATCGGCCTTCGGCCTTGCACAGGATATCGGCGTCTCGAATGCCGAGGCCAAACGGTACATTGACAATTACTTCGCCCGTTACCCGAAGGTGCGTGATTTCATCACGAGAACCATCGATCAGGCCAAGATAACAGGTCATGTCACGACTCTCCTCGGACGGAAGCGGTACATACCTGAACTGTCGTCTTCAGCGGCGCCTGTCAGAAGCTTCGGAGAACGAATGGCCGTGAACACACCCATCCAGGGTACCGCAGCCGACCTGATCAAGCTCGCCATGATCAATATCCATCGGCTCATGAGAGATAGTGGCCGCGGCGCACGGATGATCCTTCAGGTGCATGATGAACTGATCTTCGAAGTGCCTGACGGTGAGCTCGAAACGATGAAACAGCTGGTCAAACAGGAGATGGAAGGGGTCTTGAAGCTTTCCGTGCCGATCAAGGTCGATATGGGCGTGGGAAAGAACTGGGACCAGGCGCATTGAAATACCACGAAGGTGCGAGGGGAAGAAGGCTGGAAGGCAAGCGGTCCTGCACTTCTGAACCTACCGGAACTCGAACCGGAACTTCACATCCGCTCCCAAATTCCCGACCTCGTTCCGTTCGCCGACAAGAGACATATTCTTATTCAAAACATACTCTATGCGGAACACCTGCTCCGGAGTCGAAGCGCCGACGTTCGATGAATAGGTCATAAAGAGCTTGTCCCGGACTACGGCCTTCCCGACCGTAACCCGCGGTACGGCGACGTCGGTCTTGCTCAGGTAGGGATCCACCTGGAACCGGTCGAGGCCAGTGAGACTGCGAGCCCTGCTTTCCAGGATGTCCTGGAACTTTCCCGTTGCAAAGGACGTTGCCTCACCAAAACCAACGTTCGCTTCCTTGCCTTTCAGCTCTTCCCCTCTTTTCCCCAGGGTGAGCAGCGCAAGGATGTTCGAATCCGTTAAGGCAGGGTCAGAAACGAACGTAACCGTCGCCCGGTCCGCTGTCCCGGATACACCAAGCCAGATCTGGTATTCCCGCACACGGGTCTCAGCCTGCACATCGAGTGTTGGATTGATACGGCCCGGATCGGTGAAATCGGCCGATGCATGAATGATGCGAAAGACATTCTGGCGGAAATACACCTCCCCTTTTCTCGCCTCTATCCTGCCGAGTAACTGCGGCTGACCGATGGTGCCCTGGAACAGCATGTCGATATCAAGCGGGATCTTGGCGAGATTGCTTTCAAAAAGGATGTTCTCCTTTCCAAAGAACCTCACATTCAGCTGCGTATCGCCGATCCAGCCGATGTCCTCTTTACTCTTCCGGGTAAATCCTCTGCTGAAATCAACGAGCATGCTTTTCCATTCAACCCGTTTCTCATAGCGTGCCCTCCTGATGCCGACCTCGCCGGAGAGGGTCTGCGATGAGGGGTCGCCGTCGTAATACAACGCCCCCCCCAGGGTCGCCGTCATGCCGGTCGGATATCGTACCGTTATGTTCTCGATCACGGCCTTTGAGGAAAACTCCATCAACGCGCTTCCCTGGAGTTGGGCGGAACCCGTAACGGTAATGCCCCCTCCCCCGACCTCTCCGCGTATGCCTTCCGTAAATACCCTGTTCCGGTCGAAATTGATCGTGCCGGTCAATGCAGTGAACTTCTGAGGAATATCCTTGATCTTGATCTGTCCGTCCTTGACGTAAAATTCGCCCGCCACTTCAGGATTTGACCACTCATCACTGACAGTGAGCTTTACCAAAGCGGTGCCATCGCCATGTTCAATATCACGGTAAAGGACCCTGAGCAGAGAAAGGTTGGCATCGCCGTTAAAGGTGAGGTCTACATCGGTCCCCAGGCGTGTATCACCTGAAACCGACAGTTTTGTGCCCGTTCCCGCAAGGGTCAGTGATCGCACGATGAGCCGCCCCGCATCTATGAGGATAATGGCATCGTCGACGTTCTCGATCTGGAGGTCGCCAAGAGAAAATCCAAGCCGCTGGAATACGGCAGACCCGTTTAGATTTGACAGGCCGAACCCGTTCCCCTGCGCACGGATCGTCCCATCAGCCATCACCCGGATCTTGGACAACAGGTCACCACCCTCGAACAACGTCGAGGGATCGAACTTGTCCGCATGTATCTTGGTCGTCATCGACCAGGGATAGGGCTGCTTAAGCTTCATACTGCCGTTCATGCCGAAAGAGTCATTGCTGACCGATGCTGTAACGGACAGGATCCCTTCGGTGATCTTAATATCTGCCGTTGCCGCGCCTAGTGCGGCTCTCTGGTAGGAGAGTTCTCTGACGGCCAGATGTGCCTGAACCTCGGGCTTGGAAAAGCTACCTGACGACCGGATATCGAGCCGAAAAGGCCCGCTCAGGGGGACCGCCCCCAGAAGACTGACCTGGGAGAGATCAAGTCCGTCGCTTTCAACGTGTGCATCATACGACCCTTCGAATCCGATCCATCCCGTTCCCCTGGCCTTCCCGCCGTTTCTTTGAAGGATAACCTTCGGAAAGGAGATCCGATCGTTCGTGAGATCAACTGCCAGGGTCCCGCTGTCAAACGACTCCCCATAGGCAACGCCGGGCCCCAGTTCAAGGAGGGCCTTGCCGTTGAAATCACGGCTCGACCCGGCAAACGTTATCTCACCAGACGCGGTCATCTCGAGCGGGATACGCTTATAAAAAAGAGCCACGATACTTGCGACATCTGAGCGGCTTACGCCGAGACGTGCCTGAAAATATGGTTCCGGCGACAGCAAGCTGATGGACCCATCGAAGTCATATCGTGATATCCCCTGATGGATCTCAGCCTCCGACAATACAAGTTTCCTGTCGTTGAAGACCAGCTTGCCTTCAACGCTGGCGAACAGGATGCCTCGAATGGTCACCGGATGAGCGGTCAGTTGGCCGTCGAACCGAGGAGACCCAGGCGGACCGGACATCACTCCCCGAACAGCGACATTACCCGACATCTCGATCCCTGAGAGGAACGAAAGCGATCTCCCGCTGCCAGCAGACTCCGCGGTGATCGAAAGCGCATAACCATCTGTTGGTCCGATCCGGCCTGAGACGCTGAGCTCCGCGTCATCTGCGCGAAGAAGGGCACGATGAACTGCAGCGTGCATGTCCTGATAGGAAGCCTCCAGGACGACTTCATGAACGTTAACGAGCTCTTTACCCCGGGAAAGCTTCCACTTTTCACCTTTAACCGTCAGCATCCTGCCCCGGTAGGAGAACCGCGCCGCCGACTCCTGGAATTCTATCCCCTTGTACGAAATTCCGCTCAGATTAATACTGCCCTCCATGACCGGATCTTGAAGCCGACCTGTTATCCGAGCGGAGGCATCGATGAAGGTTCCCTTTTCCCGTTTATCTCTTGCAAATATATCGGTTATCCTGTCAATAAAGCGCTGGCCTATCCGGGCAGCAAATTTCAGGTCCATATCGCCCTCGGTCAGCATGCCGATGGAACCCGTCAGGACGATCCTCGCGTCATCATCGAAAAGCTCGCAGGAATCGAACGTGAGCCTGCCCTGGTCGTATCCGAAGGCCCCTCGAACATGCCCTGAGATAGCACGATATGCGGGTAGTGATATCGTGATATCGCCCGATGTAAGCCGAATTGCCATTCCGTAGCCGGGAAAGGATGTCTTGACATTGAAATTGATCTTTTGCATGACGATCTTCGAACGGGTGTCTGCATCAAGGATGACGATCCTTCCGTTGCGGACCGTGATGGTGCGTAATTGCACTTCATAGGCTGTTTTCCCGGACATTCCCTGCCGATCTATATTGGCGCGGATCTGTCGTACAAGACCGGCAAGATCGACATCCCCTCCGGCAGAACGACTGGCAATGATCCGGGGTTCGAGCAGCGTCATGGACGGTATGGATATCGTTCTGTAGATGAGAGGGAAAGGATTGATGTAGATCCTGATCCTGCGAATAGCGATCGCCTCCGCGCTACGCGACGAGGGAATGGTGATATCCCTGACCTCAAGGTAGAGCGGCAGAAGGTTTGCCTTTATCCTGCCGAACTGGGCACCGGTGCCAAGGACGTCCTGGAGAGGACCTGCGATCAAGGGGCGGATCTTAATCGTAAAGGCATCGCTTTGGACATAGATCCAGCAGGCCGTAAAGAGGACGAATCCGATGATCGTTATGATGAGGATCGTTCTTTTCATAGAACCAGGAGCGAACGCTAAGGATAATGTAACTGTGCTTCGATGGTATCACGGCAGTTCAACAGAAAGACCTCGATATCAACCAGGTATGTTCAGGTCTACGAACACACGATCTGTAAGCGTCATGAAGCAGCCTAAGGTCGGCATTAATCGATCCGCTTTTTACTCCAGCACCTTCATCAATGCGTCCTTGATCTTGGTCATCCGCTCCGGGTCTGTTATCTTCATACGGAACAGATCGCTCACGTAGAATGAGTCCATGACCCGCACGCCCTCTGTCACGATCTTGGCGGAAGCGATATCAAGATTCAGATCATACAGGCACTTGGTGATCCGGTACAATAACCCCACCCGGTCCTTCGCAATAATATCGATAATAGTAAGGGCATCAGAGACCGCATTATCGAACTCAACGGAAGCTGGTACTGTCGCGGTCACGGCACGGTCAAATTGCGAGGGCCGCGGTTCAGGCGGCCTGCGTCGGCCTGAAAGCACTTCATGAAGGTCGGCTATGATGGTCCTCCAGACCTCATCATAGGCAACAAGATTGCCATCGGCGTCGGTGATCTGAAAAGTATCGATCATGACGCCGTTCCTGCCGGTATAGACCTGCGCACGAAGAATATTGAGGTTCTTTGCCGCAATGGTGCCCGCTGTCCGGTAGAACATGCCATACGCATCATAGGCGCAAACGGTCAGCTCCGTATATCCCTTATCCTGACGATGCCGATGGCGTATTACAAGGTTCTCTTTCAGGAGATGCCGGAACATTTCAAGATGGTACAGTTGTCTTTGAACGGACGAGTTTTCCAAATAGTGTACCGGCATGGCATCAACAAATGAACGTATCTCATCGGGATCGAACGGCCCCCGCGCGGCATCTTGAAGGCTGTGAAAGCGCGCGGCGGTCATCTGACGTTGTTCCTGTTCCGTGCCGCCGGACAGTTCAAAGGTGCGCAGGGTCCTCAGATAGAGGTCCTGCAGCAATGCCGCCTTCCACTGCGACCATGCAGTAGGACTTACGGCGGACAGGTCGGCATAGGTGAGAAGATACAGCATGTTAAGGTTCTCAACGTCCTGGACGGTCCGTGCGAACTCCATGATCACCTTCTGGTCGGAAAGCTCACGCCGCTGCGAAAGCGCCGCCATGAGCAGATGGTTCTCGATCAGGAACAAAATGCGTTTTCGGTCGTTTTCCTCAATACCGAGACGATCCAGGATCCTCTCGGCGATCTCACGCCCGCGGAGTTCATGATCGTTCAGGCACGCTTTTCCCAGATCGTGGAGCAGCACCGTCAGCATCAGGATCCAGCGGCGACCGAGCCTCTTAAATGCATCGTACAGCGAGGTCAGTCCCGGATAGCGTCCCTGCCAGACATCCTCCAGACCTCTGAGCGCCATAAGGATATGTTCATCAACAGTATACGTATGATAGTAGTCCCTTCGCGCCAGGGCCTGAATGGCACGGAACTCGGGAAGATATCTGCCGAGGTACTTCAGGTCCTTCATAAGCCCCAGGGTCTCGAAAAGACGGTCAGGATTGTCCAGGATCAAGAGGAAGGAACGGGCTGCCTCCGCTGAGGTCCTGACCTCCTCGCCAAAGCGGCACGTGCTGATCAGGTGTCCAAGGCGGTCAGAGAAAACTGCATGCCGCTTTTGATATATCTCAAAGGCCTGCATGAACAGTTCCGGTCTTTCGGCAAGGACGTCCTCAGCGACAAGCGACAGGGTCTTCCCTGCCAGCGTGAAGGGACCGATGGTCTGAACGCGATCGAACCATGAACGTTTTGACGCAGGGAGCACACGCTCGGTGACAAGTCTGGAGAATTCCTGGATGACACTGGCATTGAGAAAGTACACCTTCATGAAGCGTTCGACCGCGATGAGATGCGTTGAGTCCCTGAAGCGGAAATCCCGCGCCGCCGAGTCCTGCAGATCAAAGGTAAGCTGGTCGTTCTTTCTTCCCGAAAGATAATGGACCTCATTACGAAGACGCCAGAGAAAATTGCGGGCACGCAGAAACGAGGTGAATTGTCCGGACGTGATGACCTTCTGCGTCACCAGCTCGGAAAGAGAGGAGACCCGGAAACGCGTGAAGGCCAGCCAACCGGCAGAATGAAAATCCCTGAGACCGCCGGCGCTCTCCTTGATATTCGGTTCGCGAAGATAGATCGATCCGCCGTATTTCAGGCGAGTGGCATTCCGTTCCGCGATCTTTTCCGTGATATAGTTCTGCGGTTTCCGGTAGAAGACCTCGGCCTGCATTCGCTTCAGGTAATCACCGTATCGGTTGGGGTCGCCGGCAAGGAGGCGGGATTCCAGCAGGGAGGAGCGGATCTTCGTGTCGTTCCGGGAAAGGTCGATGCATTCGTCAACGGTCCTGACGCTGTATCCGATATCGAGACCTGCATCCCACAGCGCGTAGAGCATGCGGGGCGCCTGCTCTCGTTCTCCCTCGTCCCGACACAAGAACAGGATATCGATGTCCGAAAAGGGATTGAGCTCGCCCCTTCCGTACCCCCCGACCGCAATGAGGACCGGCATGGGCGCCGATCCTGTCAGGGGCAGGTAGATGGCCTTGAGCGCCCTGTCGATCAGTGCCGTGCGGCGCTGGACGACCTCATTGCCCCCCGCACCGCTGAAATGAGCGCTCTTGATGAGCGCTTCTTCGTCGGCGATAAACGCTTTGATGTCCCCTTCGGGGACCACTGATGGATTGCGGTTCAATACGATCTCATTGGCACGCCGGCAGAACAGGCGTCTGCGGTACTCTCCCCTTCCGTTTCAGAAGGAATACGTGGAATGGCTACGGGTTCTTGAAAAGGACGTTCTTGATCTCTTCCAGGGTGAGCATGAAGCTTCCGAAGGGAGCTTCACCATAGCAGCGTGAGTCGGCATCGATCTCGAACACCGTCTCACTGCCGTCCTTGAGCTTCGCGGTTATTTTGACCTTCTTCTCTCTCTTTTCGCCGACAGCGATCTCCTTTATCTTCTCGAACGGGACGGTGATGCTTGCCATGCCCATGGAACCGGCGAAATGCACCCTTCCCTCCCAGCTGAACTTCTCGCCATTGATCTTGTTCCCCGAGACGTCGGTCACGGTCACGGCGAAGTTCTTGTCTACCCGTGGGGCACGCTCAAAACCACCGCCCTTTCCTCCCATGGCGGTGAGCAAAAGAAATGCAAGGAAGAGGAGTAAAACAGTGATAGAAGTCCTGCGCATAGGTCTGTCTCCTTTCGCGCTTAAATGCCGGATTGTACTCGATTTTTAACAGAGTACCATAATGGATTCACGCTTTCAAGAAAAAAGCTTGCAATGATGTCTTCCCTTGTGTAAGGTAATCGGTCAATGAAAGCGAAAAACGGCCAAGATGACGCATTTCGGAAGATTGTCGAGCTTATGGCGGCCCTGCGCGGTCCAGCGGGATGCCCGTGGGACAGGAAACAGACGCCAACGTCCCTCAAGCCCTTCCTGGTCGAGGAATGCTACGAGGTCATTGACGCCCTGGACGAGGGAACGCCGGACAAGATCAAGGAAGAACTGGGTGACCTCCTGTTCCAGATCGTTTTCCACGCCAGGATCGCGGAGGAAGCCGGACAATTCACGATGCAAGACGTGATAACAGCCATCCATGAGAAGATGACCAGGCGGCACCCCCATGTGTTCGGAGATGAGAAGCTTGCTACCGACAAGGAGGTGCTGGCGAACTGGGAAGAGATCAAGAAAAAAGAGAAAGGCCATGAGGACAGGAAGTCGATCCTCGAGGGCGTTCCGAAGGAACTTCCCTCCCTGCTCCGCGCTCACCGTCTCCAGGAGCGTGCCGCGCGCGTGGGTTTCGACTGGAACCATTTGAACGAGGCGCTTCCCAAACTGGATGAGGAGATCTCGGAGTTCAAGGAGTCGCTCAGGGAGGAGAACGCCGGAAAGATAGAGGAAGAACTGGGCGACCTGTTCTTCACACTGGTGAACATCTCCCGGTTCCTCGGCGTTAATCCCGATGAGGCCCTTCGGAAGACCATCAGCAAGTTTATTCACCGGTTCCGGTATATCGAGGAACACGCAGAGAACGCCGGACGGTCGTTGAACGATATGTCACTGGAAGAGATGGAACTGCTCTGGCAACAGGCAAAAGACAAATAAAAAGCGGGAAGCCGAAGCTTCCCGCCACACCTCTATCTATCACGGAACAGTTGGCGCAGGAACGGCTGCGTTTCCCCCCGAGCCGCACATACCCCCGCCCATAGAGTCACAGTCCGTAAACACTTCTGAAGGACCGCTGTCCAGGGTCACTTTCACATTATACCCCGCAGGATTGCCGAATTCGATCACTGCATTGTTCACGCGCACCTTTCCCGACGTGGGACAGGCATAGCCGACATAGTGGATCGGCACAAGGGTCGTGAATACATAGGTACCGTTCAGGCATCCCCACTGCGACAGGTCCGGCGTCCACCCGATCGATATGCTGCCGTTGATCCACTCGTCCACACCGCCGGCGCTCGTGACAACGGTATCCACGAGGTTCGAAAGCGTTATGCCGAGCGAGACAGATTGACCGCCCGCACTGATGGTCATGCCATACTGACCGTTCGCCGTATGCGTTGCGGTCGTGGTACCGCCGGAAGCAAGGCTTGTCCATGTGTCGGTGATGGGCGTCGCACCGGTCCCGAAATAGAGCGACATGACCATGGTTCCGTAAACAGGATCGTACATGGTCCAGCCAAAGGTCCCGAGCGCTGATGCTGATCCACCCGTTGTACCCGTGATGCTGCTGACGAAGGTCCCGTTTAGAGCAAATACATCACTTGCCACACTGTACGAGAAGTCCGTGTAGGTCGTATCGGTCAGGTTCATCACGACCGAAGCTGTTTCAAACGATACGATCGAATCGATCGTATGAACAGCAGAAATAAATCCGTTTGTCCTGCTTAAATACACATCGTACTGGCAGTTATTGTACGTAATGGAAAGTGTGTGCGTGGTAGCTGTGCCTGAGGATGAGAGTGTATCGCTCACCTCGATGGTGCCTGCATCACATGGGATCGACGCGGTTGAGGTTGCTGCGCTCAGCACCTTGCTGAGCGAGCGGGATTTGGCTATCGTGCTCTTTACTGCGTGACGGCTCACTTGCGCCATCATTTTATCGACAACGTTCTTCAGCCTCGGATCGATGTTCGCGATCGCCGCAGTGTCGGTCTGGATGCCGCCTTTCCCAGGGGCATAAGTAGGCGGGATATATCCAGAAGCTATACCTGCAACCCAGGCAACGTCCGACGACAAGGCTATGGCTCCCTGTGCCGCGGACGACGATGCTGCCGCCTGCTGGGTCGCCGTGAGCTGTGTACCGCCGCTGTTCCCCCCTCCTCCTCCTCCACACGAAGCAAGTGCCCAAAGGGACAGCGAGACCAACAATAACAGGAACGATAACCCGACATATCTGCTCATTCTCAACATAACATGACCTCCTTGACGGATCAGTTTGGATGTCATCGTAATTATGGGAGAAGATTAAACAGATTATGAAATATTGTCAAGGTACTGTTTACGAGAAATCGTATTTTCGATGAAGAATATTTAAGTTACTTTTGTGCATCATTTCGCAATCATCTGCTTCAGGGTTCTAATGATAACATCATGACCATTTATCCAGCGGTCTTTGAACGATCTGACGATTTGTCCATCACATTGGTGAACATCTCCCGGTTCCTCGGCGTTAATCCTGATGAGGCCCTCAGGTAGACCATCAGCAAGTTAATGCACCGGTTAAGTATATCGAGGAGCATACAGAGAACGCGGGCAGGTCATTGAACGATATGTCGCTGGATGAAATGGAAAGACTTTGGCAGGAAGCTATAAATGCAAAGTAGCGAGTTTCGACGATACAGAAACACTCACCAACATGCTCTGCTCGATATACCCGCAGTTAGTCATTCCTCTTACAATTTCTAAAGAACAGTCTACTGCGTTGTAACGAGCAGATTATAGGTACCATATCTGCCAGCGGATGCAGGCTTTAAGGGCGACGACACTACCCGGATAGTATATGGACCAGTTGGTGTTATTGCGGACGTTCCGAACGTAATGGTCGAACTCAGGACATCGCTGCCGTTCTCGTGACAGATCTCAAGATTGATATTACAGGTGTACGGCGGATTATCGTTATCATTCTGCGACATGAGCGCACCAAGATTGTTGTACAATTCAAGATAGGTATCAGTGCCATTTCTGAGCGAACTTGTCTGGATCTTGTAATTCGTCAACGCCTGGGGAGTAAATCTGACATAGTCCGAATCACCGTCTAAAAAGAGAGTGCGATTGCTCTGCAGCATGCCGACGGTAATGGTCGCCGCAGTTACCAGAGAATCATCCTGCTCGTATGCATCATCGCGGTACAGGATCTGCCGTTCTTCGAAAATGGACTGGACGGTAATGCCGCCGGTGCTCGTCGATTTGGTCAAAAGCCATTGGTCCCAGAACAGCTCAAGGTTTGCCGGTTTTGTCGGCAGAACAGCGGCCGGGAACGACATGAAAATATCCCAAACGTCCTGCATTGAGAACGCAGACCTCAAGCGGTGCAAGACCTTCGCTACTGCCACTTCACCTGAAGCGTAGGAATACTGCGCGGGCATCGATGCAGATCCGAAGTCGAATGCGAAGCTCGGGGTGTCGACATACAGCGTCTTGGAGAGCCCGGCAGACGACGAAAGGCGAGCCGGGTCGTTCGCAGCAAGCCACGTTTTTACTGCGCCTGGCAGAAAATCCCCCCAGCCTTCGCTCCAGCTGAAACGCAGGTCATGGTCGATATCCGAAAGGCTGTGGTAGCCGCCCTGTGACTGGTCAACGGAGTAGATCGATGCCAAGAAATGGCCGAACTCGTGCCAGAGGACATCGTCGTCGAATTCATCTGTATCGCCTCCGGTCTGACTAAGCACATAGATCCCGTCCCCTTTTGAACAACCACCTCCCATACAATAGTACGTGCCTGAACCATTCCCTGGCGCCCAAAATGATGCTAGATCAACGGCCGGGTAAACCGATTCATTACTTTTAAAAAATTCATAACCGGTGGTCATGACATCGAGAATATTGAACGCTCCGCCCATATTTGTAACAGGGATAGAGATATTGACGAACGCGGACCCCGAGAGCGGCAAGGGATCGCTCGGAACAGCATACATGAAGTTGTCCAGATCCTTTACCCTGATGATGCCTGACGAGGGAGCAGCCATTGAATTCACCCGGATATAGACCTGCGTTGTGCTGGGCGTTGTGGCAAATGAATAATTCCCCATCGAATCTGTCTGTTTACTGTCGAGGACACTTTTGGTCGCGTTGCTAACCAGGTCGATCGCCGCATAGCGCACTGATTTCCAGGACGTGTTCCCCGTAAAGCCATCCTGATCGTACTCCTTGTCCTCGTAGCGAATGGTCCCCTGAATACTGCCTGTCGAACCGGGAATGGCGGATACCTGCGCGGATTCGGCGCTTTCGGTGGCCCCCATGATGGAGGTCATTACATAGTAATAGGGCGTGCTGTTCGTCACATTCGTGTCAAGGAAGGAGGTTGTTACAAGTCCCGATGCGATGAGCGAACCGGTCACTATCGTGACCGGCGAGGACAAGGACCTGTAGATCCGATAAGAGTTCACCCCGCTCACCACAGACCACGTGATCGTAATTGAACCATTGCCCGAATATGCGATTATAGAGGATGGCGCTCCGATCGGAGACGTCGTATTCCTCGTAATGGAATAGGTTGCACCGCCTCCTCCGCCGCAACTGTACAACAATGAAAGAAGCGCGGCGAAGAGTACATATAAGATCACGTATCGAGCAGATCGTATTTTCATGAGCCTCTTAGTGGTACTCCGCAACACCCTGCCCCTTGCTGTCCTTCCTGATGGCGCGCGGTTGTTGTGGCTTTTGCTTTTCAGGGGTCACCAGTTCATATACTGCCTTCGACGAGTAGAGCAAGGTATCACCGGAAAAGATCTCTACCCGGGTAATGATCTTCCCTTTCCCCTTCATCGGGGCTCGGACGATCAACGGCACGATAATTTCCTGGCCCTTTCGAACTTCTCCCGACCATGACAGATCTCCCGCGATCAGTTCAACTCCTCCGCCAAGCGTGCTGAGCACACGCATCATCGAAGCGTCTGTGGAGGAAATAACGGTCACGTTGAGGTCAACCGCGTCTCCCGGCTGTATCTTAGAGGAAGTTGATCCGGACTGAACAGGCGTTATGGATATCTGGACCGGCGGCTGCGGCTTTGTCCTGGAGGATAGTGCCGCCGGAGAGGAATCCTGCGCAATGATCAGCACAGCCAGGATAGACATCATCAGAATGTTCACTTTTCCCATCATGCCAGGCAATCTCCCTTGATGCAGTGTCAAACTGGATAACAGACCGCATTCGACCACGAGATACAATACCACCTCTGAATACCGGCTATCAAGGTAAAAGTACCTGTTTTGATCTGTTCGCCGTTCTATCACCACGCTGCTATGGACAATAAAAAGGGGCGGGCATCTCTGCCCGCCCCGGTAAACATCACTGTCTCAGAAGAGCTACTTCCGCAAGGCCTGCGTCCTGATCATCCGCTTCAGGGCCTCATGGCGACGCATGTTTTCGTTCGGAGCACCAACCGCCTTTGATTGACCGGGTTTGCCATATCCTCCGGTAATGAATCCATTAACGTAGATGTAATGGTAGTGACACGGCCCCACGCTCGGGCAGGCATCAACTTCGATGACAGTCCAACTGGAGTTGGAAATGCCGAAATCATGAGTGAACGACACGTTGACGCCATCGAAGCTGAGAGGCAAATAACCGGTACCCGGTGCGTTGGAATATCCGGTCTGGGTCCCTATCGTGCTATTGTAGATATAGGCATTGATGTACGCCGGCACAAATCCAGAATTCGTAGGATCGTTGACCGTAGCAAGGACTTGCTGTATTCCATTCACGGGCGTCTGCTCAATAGGCGACGTGATCGTCACGAACTGGGGACGAGCAACTCCGTTCGTTGTATTGACGGATACATGGAAGAACTGGCCAATAGAATCTATAAAGTTGAAATCATTGATGCCGTTATAGATCGGGATATTGGCCACGGTAAACGCCCCGCCGGCGATCGCGAATGTCTTGTTGCTCCCGAGAGAATCCAGGTAATGACCGGTGCCATCAGGCGCGTTCGTTACGCCTGCCACCGTGATCGCCGTATCCGTGGTCGTCGAGAAATACAGGTCAGAACAATACTGACTATTGAACGGATCCGGGACCAAGCCGGCCGGAGAGGACGCGACCGAGGTTATCCGGAATGGCCTCTTGGGGCTTGGATTCAGATTCGACGAATAGATGCTGTACCCGATCGAATAGTAACCATTCCCGATATTGAACCAGGTCCCGGACGGAAGATCGCCATAGACAGGCACTCCGCTGATGCTCCAATTGCCAGCAGCATCGGCAGCAGCGCTGTAGGACTGTTCGCCACCGCAGGTAGACGAGGTTGCGACGACCGTGCGGTAAGGATTCGTCGTTCCGGAGAACGTAATGGTATTGCTTATTCCCGCATCCTGCACGACGAATATCGAAGCGTTCGTATCGTCGCGCTTGATATCATTGACGGCCAGGCTGGGCAGCGCCCAGGAACAGTTCGCCGTTGTCATCACCTGGAGGCCGACCCAATTATTGTCCCTGTCATAGATGTCGATATAATTGTAACCATTGGGGCCGACAACATGGACCGTGGTCGAGAAATTCCCTCCGGGGCCCGCCCCGGTCGACTCCATATTGTAATAATCCCAGTTATAAGTGACACCGTCATAGGTATTCTCATAGGCGTACAATCGGCCAAGGACTGCCGTACCCGCGATCGTTGCGTAGCAATCGTTGATGGTCACCACGCCCGTGTTATTGTACGCGACGCCGTCAACGCTCACGATCTTCGGCAAAATGATGATCTTGCCGTTGGGTGCGAAGATGTTCAGATTGTAATAGCTCGACTGTCCATCGTAGATGGTGATATAGTTCCATCCTTGGTACAGCCGGACGTTCAACAAGAACGAACCGTCTGGCGCAGTGGGTATGCCGCCGCTGTTCCCGGCACCCGCTTCGCTCCACATGTAGAAGTACCCGCTCGTACCGGTCGCCTTGAACTTGCCGTTAATATTAGCGACATAATCGAACGATGGGTCTACCGTCGCATCCCAGTCTGACCCGTTGGGATACTGCACCCGCATGACCGCGGTCCCGGTGTTCCCGCTGGTAATGCTGTTGATGGCGATCGGCGGTACCCAGACAGAGCCGGTATCGGTATAGATGCCCATGTGAGTTGCGTACTGCTGCCCGGACATGTTGTCAAATCCGCTGAGGCTGATCCAGTTGTCACCCTTGTAAATATTGGTCTGGAACGAGTAGGTGCAGTTGCCGTTCCCGTCGTCAAACACAGGGATCGAAAGGTACTCCCGGGCGCCGAGCTCGAAGTTCTCGAGATTCACATCGATCATGGATACATTACAGTCCGTGCCGCCCTGCACCACGGCCTTTTTGGCACCGGTTGTGGCGATGAAATATCTATTTGAATCTCCATTCACCGTGTTCCCGATGTCGTCAATGACCTCCCAGACATCGATGACCGGTGGTTTGCCCCCGCGCGTCAGGATGCCGAAGCTCTTGCAGAGGTAATTAAAACCTCCGGAATTGCATACCTGCACATAGTTCCAGCCCTGATACAGCGTAACCGTGTAGTTGGCCACGCCTACAGGCTGTCCCGTAGCGGGCTGAGCGAACCATAGCGTATCTTGCGTGTACACGGACCCCGAGATCCAAATGTCTCCAGATGAGTCCGGGTTCGGAGATTCGATGATCAGCGTAGCCTGGAATGCCGAACCGACATCATACCCGTTCAGGTTCGATGCAAAGGCGACCGGCGAAGCATTCGGATTCGTGCCGGGCTTCACCAGCACCTTCAGTTCGGGGAAGACGCCCTGGATCGAAAAGTACTTAATGGTCGTGGCGTGGGATATGTCTCCCAGGATCACGGATATGGGCTGGGTCAGAACTTCATCATATTTTATCGTCGACAGGCCAATGATCTCCCAGTAGTAGCGTCCACCTTTCACAAAGTTGAAACCGCCCGCGCTCAGGTTTCGCTTCGGAGCGTTCGGCCCGCCGGGGCCGCCCATAGTCCCGAACCCGAACTTTGTGCTGACGTCCTTTCCACCGAGATCGGTCTCCCAATCCTTGTCGCTCAAGGCGCTGAGCACGCTCGTTGGAAATGCGTACGCCCTGCCCGCGTTGGGGTTCCGGGCATCAGCGACTACAACGATATAGGTCTGAACTCCCTGCACCGCATCCCACTGGAAATCCGCCACTGTGAGGCCGGGAGGATTATTTGGCGTGTTCGGTATATCCAGGAAGCTCCCTCCATCGGGAATAACCGTGTCCGTCGGCAAGACGAAGCCATAGAGCTGATGGAGACTGTTCTGTATCAGTTCAAGGCTGCTTATGGTCTTGTCGCGGGTATCAATGCCTTCTGACGCACGCACCATCCTCCACATACCGTTCTTGAACTTGACGGTTGCGTACAACGACTCACGCGGAGCAGACTCGGAACACTGCTGGCTGTTCACCGTATTGACGCCCTTCAATTTGAACTCGAAATCAGCCTTGTCCTCCAGCGGGTAGGTGTTGATGTACGTGCCCGCCACCGGGGAAATGACCCCCGTGATCGTCGTGCCGCAGAAATCCCAGTTGGCGAAGGCCTCGTTCTTGATCATCTTGCTGAATTCTGAGATGCTGAACCTGCCATCGCGATTGATGTCGGTCTTTGTGCTGATGCCGCGAGAGGTGTCATAATCCATGTAGAACTCCGGCGACATGAGAGACTGGAACTGTGCAAGGTTCCGGTCGTTGAGCGCGCGCACCCATCGTCCGAAGAGCGACTTGACCCGTGCCTGCATGTTCTGGGTATCGGCATTCGCGGCCGGATCGATGCCAGGCGTGTTGGCGGCGTCCTTGGTCTTGATGGATCCGGTCAGGACGTTCATCGCGTGGCCGGACATGTCCTTTCCACCGCTCACCGAGAGGGAGTAGGACTGGTTCAGCAATAAAGGTTCACCAAGGACAAATTCGTATACAAAGAGTCCGCTAGTGCTCTTGCCGAGGAAGACGACGCCGGGCTTCACTCCGATGCTCGGGCTTCCGATGAGCCGTACTCCGTTCACGTCTATGATCTCGTTAGTCTCGATCCTGAAAGACTGCGTCACATCGACCAGGCTGCCCATCTCGATGACCGTCGGACTGTTCCACTGAACGGTGGGGCTGAGCGTGTCGGCCGCAGAACCGACGAATGTGGCAGTGGCGGTATCCTCTATGGGATTACCATATACGTTCACCGCCTTGGCGTTGACATCATCGTCACTTCCGTAGATGGTCACGGTGTAGGTCTTTCCCAGGGAAAGCTCCTGTCCGGAATCAAAGTAGTAGGTTGCCGTGAGCCAGTCAGCGGAAAGCGACCATCTGCCCGTAGGAACCGTTCCTCCATCGGTTGAATCGATCTCGATGGCCTCGAGGTACTGGCGGACCATCGGCATGCTGAACACGATCTGGATCGCGGCATTTACTGGGTGGGCGGTCGTTGAACCTCCCCACGTCTCGGTCCCGTCGGTGTTCTTTTTGAGGCCGAGGATCGACACGACCGCCGGCGCCACATCGCTCGGAAGGACCTCAAAGTTAATATTGGGGACCGCGCCCTCGAACTGGGTCACGATCGTCTGTACAGCGACAACGGGCTGCTGGCCGATACCGCCTTTGAATGCCACCAGTGTATAGTTCCCCACAGGGATGGGCGATCCGTCAATATACCCGGCCCCATCGTTCTTGGAGGCATTGGTCATGGTCGACAGCGAATAGTTGCCCTCAGCATCCGTGCTTCCGGTCGCCACCGGGAACAGCCATTCCGGGTGGTCCGCGTCATAAAGATCGACGGTCGCATTTGATAGAGGAGAGGCATCTCCGGGGGCTCCCAGCATCTTCTGGAGACCATCCACAGGGAGGCTGCGGGTCATTTCATGATAGGACTTCGATCCCGGCTTCCCGATCGGTACGCTGAACATCTCCTTGAGAGATGGTTTCTGCCCGGTAACCGATGCGGACAAGGTGACCTTACCCGAAACGACCGTGGTACCGGAACCGCTGCCGGAGCTTCCTCCCTTGCCGGATCCGCTGCATCCACCTATAACCATCAGAAATGATAGGAGAATTACCGAGTATAGTGAGATCGAAAGAAACCGTTTCATTGCGCTACCTCCCTGCCCTTGATTTGCACAAATAATATTTTTTATACTAAAACTCCGGTGACCCACAGTCAAGGTATAATTCACCTGCCGATAAGCCAGACGTTGATCCCCTGACCTAGTACGAATACGACGATGACAGGAACATCATCCATCCTGCCTGATCGACCTTCTGTATCTCCGTGCTTCCGCTCAGGATCTGGGCTTTGCCGGATCCCATGGTCAGCGTGCCGCCCAGCGTGACCGACGTGTTCCGGCTGAAGTTGCTGATGCTCAGGCTCATACCGTAGAGGTCGATCTTTTCATCCTGGTTGGTGCGGCTTGGATCCAGTTTAGGAGTGTTGGCCATATCCGAATAGACGCCTCCCCGGAGAGCCCAGCTTCTGCTCAGGAAGTATTCCGTACCTACCGCGAGGTTCAACACATTCACGCGGTCCCCGTTGACCGGATCGGCCACTTTCGTGTAATAGGCGGCATCGGCGCTCACCAGGACGCTGCTCGAAGGGAAGTATCCGGCACCGACCCGCAGCTCGTAGGGATACTTCTTCCTGGTACTGTCCCCAACCTCGATACTGGTGAAATCATTCGGGGTCGCGGCATTTGCGTCCTTGATGGTGGTCTGGCTCATCACGGAGGAACTGTAGACCATGATCTTGGCGAGCGACACACCGATCGAGAGCTTTTCAGCGGGTGTCCACATGACGCCGAGAATTGGCTTATAACCGCGCTCGACCCTTTCGATATACTGGTTCGACCATTCATATCTGCCGTCCTGCAGCACAATGAGCTGGTTCAGGATGGTCTGGTTGCTCCGATGGTACATATACAGCGTGAGACCGGCGGATAGGCTGCTGGTCAGTTCGCCGGCGATCGACGGCCCGATCAGGTAGGTGTTGTCCTCGTTGTTGAAATTTATGGTATAACGGACCGCCGGAGAGCCCAGCGACGTGGGAAGGCTCCCGCCGAACGTCTGGTCCTGGTCCTCTGTGATGGAATCGGGAACCGCGTAGGAGAAACCGAACTTGAATTTTCCGAGGGGCTGCACGATGCCGAAGAAGTTCGGAAGCAGCGAGGTCGCCTTGCGCTCCCATCCATTGCCGCCGATGACGTTCTTATATTCCTTCGACGTATTGTAATACGCGTTGACGCTCGCGGAGAGGTTCCTGCCGGTCGTATAGACGATGCCCGCCGGGTTGTAATACAGGCCGCTGGGATCGTCGGAAACGCCGGCATAGGCGCCGCCCATGCCCGTTGCCCGGTCCCCGATCAGCATATTGTTGTAATGGAACTCATCTGCGGTCGAAACACCGGTCATTACGATAAAGATGAGGACGATCGCCATTGCCGCGTTGAACATTCGAAGTGACATAGATACCTCCACCGGGTCAAAGAGATTATATTTCACGCAATGCGCTATTTAACGGTTTTCATGGCTTCGGTAAAACGGTCCTTATGGGTCTTGAGCGCAGCAGTGTCGATCGCTGCCACCGTGATCGTATCTTTCAGCAGGATGATACGTGTATCATAGGCCGGATGGGTCTTATCGAGCACCTCGGTCGACTTGCCTTTCGCGGTGCTGATCCTCTCAAAATAGCGGATCAGGCCTGCAGGATCATAGCCTGCCACGGCGCACTGCATGACCGATCCTTTGTCGGCCTGGATCTCGTCCTCGCGTTTGTAGCCGGTCTTGAACAGCGTGTCCATGGCCTGATCCACGGCCTTGGAGAAGGCGAGTCGGGCCGACTCGGTCCCTCCGCCGATCAGCCGCGCCAGACCCGATACCGCGGATCCTTCCGACGCCTTGATATCCAATTCCTTGACCACGTGCTTTCCGTTGATGTGGCCCATCTCATGGGCGATGACACCTGCCAGTTCTGATTCGTCCTGCATCCTGTCGATCGCACCCTTGGTGATGAATATGTAGCCACCCGGCGCTGCATAGGCGTTTATCTCGGACGTATTGAGGACCGCGAAGTGATATTTCAACTCCGGTCTGTTGGAGTAGGCTGCGAGCGAATGACCCACGAGATTGACATATTTCGTCAATTGATCGCTCGTATGCAGTCCGAATCTTCCTATTAATCTCGCGGCGACCTCACGGCCGAAACGGATCTCTTCAGAAACATCATCGCTCGTCATTTCGGGGGGAGCTGCCGAGACCCGTTGTCGCCATGCCTGTTCATCTGCCGACATCACCGCATCGGGCACAGCGATGGACATCAGCATTAGAAGGAACGCGAGCACGCTTATCATTCTCATATCTTCCCCCCCTCCATGAACTTCGTCAGCTCGGCGTCCGATACGGTATATTTTTCAACCCTCTCCAGACCATCATAGTCGAGCTTATCTTCTCCGCTGAGTCGTCTGCGGTCGTCAGCCGCAAGCCCCCGCGCGGCAGCGGCGCTAGTATACGTCGATGCGCGCCTGCGTACACCCTGCTGGAACTCCGAGTCGCCGGCCTTGATCATGGTGTGCTTTGCCATGGGAGGAGAAACTGAAAGCAGGATGGCCGCAACGTAACCGTCCTTGCCGTAAAAGCTGACCTTTACCCAGCTCCCGTCCCGGCCGATCGAACTCAGGCGGGTGCCCCTGCTTGCCTCTCCGAGCACGCTCGCTTTAAATGAGGGAGCTGAAAGCACCTTGGCCTTGACGCTCTGCACATAGTAGGTTTCCTGCGCGGATGCCGGCAGCGCGATCAGGCACCAGACGAGGAATAGTGCGAGACTGATGAAGATCCTTATGGTTTTCATACGACACCTCCTGTGTGAACTAGTATACCACTTAACTTCTCTTTTTCTCTTGTAAAGAAAACGACCGAGGCCAACAGCGAATAAAAGCAATTCCTGGAACTGGCCATGATAGCGCCAGCTTAGGGCGTTGTATAGATATCGACCGGTCTCTCGCGGCCTTTGACCTTGACATTGCCCAGCAACCGTCCCTCGATCTTGTCCTTGACCTGTTCATGGGTGTATTCCGAGTAGATAAGCGGGTTTTTGTATTCCTTGGTGATGCTCTCGAGACGCGAAGCGAGGTTGACCGTGTCTCCCACGATCGTGTAGTTCTTCTTCTTCTCGGACCCGATCTCGCCTATCGTGGCGACACCCGTGTTGATGCCGACCCCTATCTTGACCTCCATCTCCAGACCTTTCTCACGAAGGGTCGCGTTGACCTGTTCGAGCGCCTCGATCATCTCTTTGCCGGCGAGAACGGCCTGCTCGGCATGATCTGCCATTTTTACCGGAGCTCCCCAGAAGGCCATGATCGCATCGCCGATATACTTGTCGATCGTGCCGTTATGCTTCAGGATAATGTCCGCCATGATCGTGAAATGGATGTTCAGCATTTCCACGATCTTTTCCGGCGGGGTCGTTTCCGAGATGGTCGTGAAGCCGCGGATGTCCGAGAACAGGACCGTGAGCTCCACCTTCGTTCCCATCGCGGCCTTCTGGTATTCCTTATAGTTATGCAGCACTTCGTGGAGGACATCCTTGGAGACGTACTGCGTGAAGAGCTGGGAAACGCGTCGTTTTTCCACTGCCTCGGTGAACGTCAGATACCCGAAGGACAGGAAGCCGCTCGTCACCGTGGCAAAAACGAATGGTACGGTCTCAACGATCATATTTGAGTTGAAAGCGATGAACGAGTACCCGCCGTAGGCAGCCAGGACCGCCATGGGAAATGATGCGCGGATAAGGAGCCGTTTTGAATAGAACACAACGCCCGCGGTGAGGAACACGCCCACCAGCACCGACAGGATGGTCAGTCGCCGGTCAGGAGGCATTAAAAAATCGTTCAGGAGATAATTGCTCGCCAGGGAAACGTGCATGATTACACCAGGCGTGCGGGTCGAAAGCGGGGTGGCCTTCAGGTCCGCTCCGCCGATGGCGCTAACTCCGATGAACACGATGCTGTCCTTGAACTCGTCGGGATTAACAATGAGGTCTTCGACATCGCCTGAACGGATCTTCTCGAGCGACACGAAGATACCTCCCGCGGAAATCGGCTCTACACGGTCGATGTCGTACATGTTGATCAGGTAGTTCCCGTTGCCGTCGATCGGCAGGATACGATCATTGATCTGAATCGCCTTCTCTCCGATGATGATCTTTGAAGAGGCATCAATGAACGGGGCGAGGCCCAACACCGGATAGTAGGCGTTCTGATAGTCCCGGAGAGGCCGCGTCCTCCTGAGAACACTGTCCAGGTCCGGCGGAAACTCGACGACGGCAACGCCAAAGGAGACGGAACGAAGGTCCTCAATGGGGAGCAGAAAATCGTTGTTCTGTTCGGACAACGGTACCTGTAGATATCCCTGTGCGTTGCGGATCGCGAACTTCTTCTGAAATTCCTCGGGGATGGGACGGTTGAGCTGGAGGTTATATTTCTTCTCCTTGTCCGGCTCCTCACGCTTTATGACCATGCTGTGGATGACATTCCCGGCCGCCTGGGTGGCATTGACAAGCGCGCGGTCGTTCGTCTCGTCGTACCGCTCGGTGAACAAAATGTCGAAGAGGACCGCCTTGGCCCCTCCATAGGTCGTAAGGAATTCCAGCATTTCCGAATAGATCTCTCGCGGCCAGGGCCACCTACCGGCGATTTTTTCCATAACGCTGATAGAAGCTTCGTCGATCAGAACGACCTTGATGTTCTTGGGAGGGACCTTCTTTGACCGGTAGAGCTTTGCCTTTACGTCATAGACAAGATTTTCAGCACGCTCGAAGTAACCGCGATGGTAGGAGGTGATGGTGAATGCGGCGACGAGGAATACGATGACGAGCGCTATAATGATCTTGTTTTTCATAGAGACCGTACTGAGGGAAATGTCTGTACAACGGATTTTTATATAGTATCAGAAAATTGCTATTCCGTAAAGGTACAATTACCCGTGTATTTATTAGTGCGCGTTCTGACGGAAGGTAAGGTTTGTGAAAGACTCAGGTTCGGCTGGTACGGCGGGGATAGCATGCATGACGACGTTGGCGCGAAATTCCTATGGACCCTGTTCGTCCGCTTCAAAAGAACGATACTCACTAATTATCATCGTTCCATTCGCTCCCCCGGCATATGGATCGCGCTGCCGTGAACATCTTCCGCTGCTTCCCCCATGCCTTCCGCGAACGTGGGATGCGCGTGGACCATATTCCCCAGCTGACGGGCGGTCGTGCCCATGCGTATCGCCAGCGCCCCTTCATGGACAAGGTCGGATGCACGGGCTCCGCAGATATGCACACCGAGGACCCTGTCCGTTGCCGCATCGGCGATGATCTTGAAGAGGCCGGTGATCTCTCCCGAAGCGTGTGCTTTGCCCAGTGCCCGGTAGGGGAACTTGCCTATTTTAACCTCGATCCCCCGCTCCCTTGCCTGATGCTCCCGGAGCCCGACACTGCCGATCTCGGGCCTCGTGAATATCCCGGCGGGCACCGACGCATAATCCATACGCACATCACCGCCAAGGGCGTTCTCCGCGGCAACGATCCCCTGCCGCGACGCAACATGCGCCAGCATCAAGTTGCCGGTCACATCACCAACCGCGTAGATGCCCGGGATGGCCGTCTCCATCTTGTCGTTCACCGAGATCTCGCCGCGCTTTCCGGCCGTCAGACCGGCGTCCTCCAGGCGAAGGTGCTCCGTGTTCAGGGACCGGCCGATCGAGACCAGGACGGCATCGGCCTTGATCTTGTTCCCATTCGAAAGGTCTGCCGTCACCGCACCGTCGGCTGTTCTCCCGATCGCCGTGACCGATGTCGAGGTGACCAGACTGATCTTTGCCTTTTTCAGTTCCCGCTCGATAATGAGCGACAGATCCTCATCTTCAGTGGAAAGCGCGCGGGGCATTAGTTCGACAATGGTGACAGCGGCGCCGAGGGAACTGTAGATAAAGGCGAACTCGCAGCCGATGACGCCTGCGCCGATGATAAGAAGGTGCTTGGGGACGTTCTTCAATTGAACGGCATCGTCGCTTGTCATGACGGACTCGCCGTCGAATGCAAATCCGGCGATGCGCGCCGGCCGCGAGCCGGTGGCGATGATGATCCGGTCGGATCGTATGTCCTGGGTGGTGCCGTCCTTTTGAACGGAGCGGACGACGTCTTTGGAGAGGAGTGAGCCTTTTCCGGGGATCAGGGTGATCCCCCGGTTTTTAAATAGGGCGCGAATGCCTTTGATCTGGGTCTCGACGACCTTGTCCTTGCGCTCGCGGATCCTGTTGAGGTTATACCGGACCTCGCCCGTCAGTTCGACGCCGAACGCTGCGGAGTTGCGTACATGCTCCAGTGCCTCGGTAGAAGCGATGAGGGTCTTGGTGGGAATGCATCCCCGGTTCAGGCAGGTGCCGCCGACCTCGCTCTCCTCCACCACCGTCACCTGCGCCCCCTTTTGGGCGGCCCGGATGGCTGCAACATAACCGCCGGGGCCTGCGCCGATGATCGTGAGCCGGGTCGGCATGGTCAGCGCTCTTCTTCCTCTTTCAGGAACTTCTCGTACTCGTCCCTGCTCATGAGGTCGTTCACTTCCGAGGGATCGCTCATGGTGATCACAGCGATCCATCCGTTACCGTAGGGGTCCTCATTGATGATCTCCGGGGAATCAGCGAGATCGTCGTTCACTTCATGCACCGTGCCGGAGACCGGACTGACTACCGGCGATGTGGCCTTCGTCGACTCGATCTCGCACAGTTCCGAATCTGCGTCGACTTCGGTGTCCGCCTCGGGAAGATCTACATACACGATATCGCCGAGCTGCTGCTGGGCGAAATCGGTTATGCCGATCGTCGCGTGTTTTCCTTCCACGCGCACCCACGCATGCTCACGATGATACTTGATATCGTCTGGATTCATCTGACACCTCCGGCGGGATAAGGACGAAAATACTTTGCAAATAAAGGATGAATCCAGGAGCGAGCGCTTTCCCCGTCCCGCCTGTGCGGGACTGCTAGGGAATCGACAATTGTATTTAGCGTATGTATGCTTTTTTGTCAAGCAAAAAAAGGAACGGCGCTTGGCAAACAAAAAAGGGATACGGATATCCGTATCCCTTAGGTAAAAACGACCGTCGCGATGCTCTAGACTGCAGCCATTTCCTTCTCTGCGTGCTTGCCGGCACCGGCAGAAGGTGCCTGCACCATCTCGATCGCCTTCTTGGGACAGTGCGCCTCGCACATGCCGCACCCGATGCACTTTGCCTGGTCCACCTTGTGAATAGCTTTCACGTCGCCGGAGATGGCGCTCACGGGGCAGACCTTCGCACAGACGTCTATCCCTGCGCATTTTTCCGCGTGAATGAACGCCTTGGGACGGACCGGGATATAGTCATGGATCGCATTCGTTGGGCACTTTTTAACGCACAGACCGCAGGTGATGCACTTGGTGTGATCGATGCGAGCGAGGTTGTTATCTATCTTGATGGCGTCGACGGGGCATGTCCTGACGCACATGCCGCAGGCGATACATCCCACCTGGCATTTTTTCTTGACGTCGATGCCTTTGTCCCTGCTGTGGCAGCTGATGACAACGGCCTTTGACATCAGGCCGAGCTCGATCACCTGCTTCGGGCAGGCGGCAACACACTTGCCGCAGGCGGTGCATTTTTCTTTATTGATCAGCGGAAGATTGTCCGCGCTCATGGTTATCGCGTCGAACGGGCAGGCCCGCATGCACGTTGCGTATCCCAGACAGCCGAAGTCGCAGGACTTGTCCCCTCCCGCGGCAAGCACGGCGGCCGTGCAATCCATGACGCCGGAGTAGATGAACTTGCGCTTGCTATTGCTGCGGCCTCCCTGGCAAAAGACGCGCGCGATCTTGGGATCAACCGCTCCCGCGGCCTTGCCGGTTATCTGGGCGATCTTTTCCGCGACCGGCGACTTGCCCGGCGCGCAAAGGTTCGGGGCGACATCGGGGTTCCCTACTACCGCTTCCGCATATCCCATGCATCCGGCAAATCCGCAGGCTCCGCAATTGGCGCCTGGAAGGGTTTCGCGCACCTGCTCCACTTTCGGATCGACCTTCACGACGAACCGTGCTGCGACCATTGCAAGAGCTATCCCGAAAACGACACCGAGAACCGCGAGCAGTGCTACCGCGTAAACGATCGTCTTGATCTCAACGAACTCCACGGATTCCACCGACCCGCCGACGCCGACCAACGGCACGAGCTTGTTGATGAACGCGCTCAGGACGTGAGAAAATGCGGTCTGGAACAGTTGCGATAGTTGTTCGAACATAATGTTTCCCCTCTAGAGGAAATAGCGTTGAATTTCCAGCTTTAAACCTTGAACTTTGAATCTTGAATAATTCTTACAGCGTGATCATCCCGGAAAATCCCAGGAACGCCAGGGCGATCAGGCCGGTCAGCACGAACGATATGGGAAGACCCTGGAAGGACTTCGGCACATCGGCGAGATCGAGCTTTTCCCGGATGCTCGCCATGATGATAAGGGCAAGGCTGAAGCCAAGCCCCGATCCCAGCGCCAGGGCCATGCTCTCGAACAGGCTGTAGTGCTCTTCCGCGTTGATCAGCGGCACGGCGAGAATGATGCAGTTCGTCACGATCAGCGCCAGGTAGATACCGAGCTTGTAGTAGAGCGCCGGCGTCACCTTCTTCATGATCGTATCGGCCGCTTGCACGAACGCGGCAACGACGCCGATGAAGATCACGATCTTGAGGAAGCCCAGCTGGAACGGCACCATGACGTAGGTATAGATGAACCAGCTCAGCGCGGCGCCGATCAACATGACGGCGGTGAAGGTGAAGCTCATGCCGATGGATGTTTCCATCTTTTTGGTCACGCCGAAGAAGATGCAGAGGCCCAGGTACCGCGAAAACACGAAATTGTTGATGAGGGCGGAAGCGATGAATATCGTCAGGACTTTTTCAAGCATATGCTCCTCCGGGGTGCTGCAATTGCGGATTGCGGATTGCGGATTGCGGAATAAAACGTCAACCCCGGAACACGCATCAACCAATCCGTCTTATATGACTGCTGCTCTATATTGAAGATTGAAGTTGGGCCGGGATTTAGAATCCGCAATCCGCAATCTACAATCCGCAATGCTTCTAATGTCCTCCGCTGCTCGCTCCGGTACCTCCGAAGAACTTGCGGTCCACCCAGTTGAGCCATCCCATCATGAGCCCCATGGCGAAGAATCCGCCGGTGGGCATGATCATGATCAGCAGCGGTTTTGTTTCGACGAACTTATAGCCCCAGAGGGACCCTTTTCCCAGCGACTCCCGGAAGACGCCGAGCAGCACAAGCGCCAGGAGGAATCCCATGCCCATGGCCGCGCCGTCCACCATCGAGGGAATAAGTTTGTTCTTGCTGGCGAACATCTCGGCCCGGGACAGGACGATGGCAAAGGCGACGATGAGCATGATGTACAGGCCCATCTGTTTGTACACGTCACGCGCATAGGCGGCCATCACCAGGTCGGTGACCGTGACCCAGGTGGCGATGATGAACATATAGGAAGGAATGCGGACCTTGGGGCTGATGAAGTTCCTGAGCAGGGAGACCGTTCCGTTCACCATGGTCATGACGAAGAGGACGGCGACACCCATAAGGAAGCCGTTCTTGACGCCGCTCGTGACCGCCACGGCCGGGCAGAGCGACAGCGCCAGCCGGAACACGGGATTCTCGCCGAAGATGCCGTTCTTAATGATCGTTCCGTAGTTGACCTTGTCCGTCGTCATTTTTTCACCTCGTTCGCGGCCGCGCGCGTGAACCCGGACCCGTATTTGTCCACGAGCGTCTGGACCGCGTCCTTGACGCCGTTCGTGACGGCCCGGCTCGAGATCGTGGCTCCCGATATGGCCTGGATGTTCTCCTTGGTCTCGGTCTTCACCAGGACGATCTGGTTCAGGGTCTTCCCGGTGAACTGGTTGAGAAAGCCCTTTTCCTCCACCTGGTCGCCCAGGCCCGGTGTTTCGCCGTGGTGCAGGATCTTGATCTCCTTCACCTTCAATCCGGTGTCGATGGACACGAGCATCTGGATGAAGCTGGAATATCCCTTACCCGCCGTGGAGGCGATGTACCCGACCGGCTTTTTCTCGGTCGTTGCGGCGTAATATTCGAATGATTTGCCGTGGACCGTCCATTTGCCGGCGACCGCGATGGGGTCCTTCGCGTCGGGCGCCATTTCCTTCAGGGCCTCTTCCTTCTCTTTCTTTTCCGCGTAAAAACGGATCGGCGACGTGAACTTATACGTCACGCCCATGATCAGGGCGGCCGCTATGAAGATCGCAACAAGGCTCAGGGTGATCTTGACCATATCCTTCATTTCTTCACCCCCTTGGCAGCCACCTTGCCGAAGACCCGGCTCCGCATGCTGCGGTCAAGCAGCGGCGCAAAGCAGTTCATGAGCAGGATGGCGAACATCACTCCCTCGGGATAGCCGCCTTTGAGACGGATAAGGACGGTGAGCGCTCCGCAGGCGACCCCGAAGAGGACCTGAGCGCTCCGGATGGACGGCCCCGTCACGTAGTCCGTCGCCATGAAGAAGGCGCCGAGGATGAGGCCGCCGGACATCATGTGGAACAAGGGGTCGCCCGTCATAAGCGCGTCCTTTCCGCCGAACATCCAGGTGAGGAGGCCTACGGTGGCGATGAACGGGATCGGGATGTGCCAGGTGATGTACCGTTTGATCATGAGGAACGCGGCGCCCAGCAGGAGAGCGATGGTCGCTGTTTCGCCCAGCGAACCCGCACGATTGCCCATCAGCAGGTCCTGGTAGATGTTCGGATACAGTTCCATGAGCTTGGCGACCCCGTCCTCTTTCAGGACCGAAAGCGGTGTGGCCATGGTCTTTGCGTCCATGGCCATGATGTTCGCCACCGGCAGCGTATAGGTCGTCATGGGTTTAGCGAAACTGACGAGGATAAAAGCGCGGCCGATGAGCGCCGGGTTGAAAATATTGTAGCCGAGGCCGCCGAAGAGGTGCTTGGTGATCGCGATCGCGACGACGGAGGCGACCGCCGGGATGTACAGCGGGATGTTGGCCGGAACGTTCATCGCGATCAGGAGCCCGGTAAGAAAGGCGCTGCCGTCCGATACGGTCACGTCCTTCTTCAGGAGCTTCTGCATGCCCGCTTCGGCAATGACCGCGGACAGGATGCTGACGATGATCACAAGGATCGCCGGCAGTCCGAAGAAGTAGACCGACATGAGCGTTGCCGGCAGGAGCGCTGCGTTCACGGTCCACATGATCTTGGAGGTGCTCTCCTCGGTGCGCATGTGCGGACCGATGGAGACAAAGAGCTCAGGCGGGGCTTTGGGCTGTTCTTTCGGTTGTTCTTTCGGAGTTGCTTCCATATGATAGAGACCTCGTTAGATCAGAGTACAGAAGATCAGATTACAGATGACAGACGGTCAGATGACAGACTAAAACGACTCTTAGGGAAACTGTCTGTTGTCTGATATCTGTTGTCTGCTGTCTGAATTGTCTGTTGTCTGTTGTCTGCTGTTAATTCTTCTTCTTTGCCAGTTCCCGTTTGGCCCGCTTCACCCACTGCACCATGGGCCGGTTGGCGGGGCAGACGAAGGTGCAGGAGCCGCACTCGAAGCAGTCCATCAGGTTGTATTCCTTGGCATCCTCGTAATGCCCCTTCTCGATGAACAGACCAATGAGCGAGGGCTGCAGCATCATGGGGCAGGCGTCGATGCACCGCGCGCACCGGATGCACGGCCCATAGGGTTTGGTGCTCACTTCGGCCTTGGGGAGGACCAGGATCCCCGAAGTTCCCTTGATCACCGGGACCTCCAGGGTGTACTGGCTCATACCCATCATGGGTCCGCCGGATATCACCTTTGCGGCATCGTCGGTCAGACCGCCTGCCTCCTCGATAAGCTGGGCGAAGGTCGTACCGATGCGAACCAGGAAGTTCTTGGGGTCCTTCACTCCCCTGCCGGTGACGGTCACATACCGCTCGATGAGGGGCCTGCCGAACCGGACGGCGTCATAGATCGCCGCCGCGGTCCCCACGTTCTGGACCACCACGCCGATATCCATGGGCAGTCCGCCCGCGGGCACGGTGCGATTGGCGATGGCCTTGATCAGCATCTTCTCGGCGCCCTGGGGATATTTCACCTGCACGGCCCAGACCTCGACCTCCGGAGAGCTCGTGGCGGCCTTCTTCATGGCCTCCACGGCATCGGGCTTGTTCGCTTCAATACCGACGTAGCCCTTCTTGACGTTCAGGATCCGCATGAGGATCTTGAGGCCTTCGATGATCTCTGTGGACTTTTCCAGCATGAGCCGGTGGTCGGAGGTGAGGTACGGTTCGCACTCGGCGCCGTTCAGGATGACGACATCGATGGGCTTTTCCTTGGGAGGCGAGAGCTTCACATGGGTCGGGAAGGTCGCACCGCCCATGCCGACGATCCCGGCTTCGGAAACCATCTTCTTGAGCTCGTCCGGCGAGAGCACCTGGTAATCGGTCGTCTCTTTCAAGTTGGCGACCCACTCGTCCTTCCCATCGCTCTCGATCACGACGGAGGCCATGTCCATGCCCAGGATATGGGGGAAATTCCCGATGGCCGTGACCTTGCCGGACACGGAGGAGTGCACCGGCGCCGACACGAAGCCGCCGCTTTCTCCGATCTTCTCACCCTTCTTGACCTCCTGGCCGATCACGACGAGGGGCTTGGTGGGTGCTCCGATATGCTGGCTCAGGGGGATGATGACTCGTTTGGGGATCGCTGCTGATACGGTGGGCTTGTGGGAGGTAAGCTCTTTATTGCCTGCGGGATGCACGCCGCCGCTGAAAGTGGCGCTGGCCTTCATGCTGGTTGCTTCCATATCGTCCGCACCTCGGTTATGGGGGGATGTATGTCTGATGCTGAAACGGAAATACGCTATATAAAAAGACCGCGGAATTTATAGCAGATGTTACGAATAGTGTCAAGGAATTTTTAGGGCGTTGTAAATTGCATCACTCTGAACTAACAAGGATGATCATTGGTGGAAGAAAAATAACCCCGGTACGCTCACACGGTGTATCCGTGCTCCCGTAACCGGGGCATTAATAGGGTAGCCACGATGGTCGTACGAGGTCTATGCGACCTGCACCACTTCTTTTACCTCGGGTATCTGCTGCTTCAGGAACTTCTCGACGCCCATTTTAAGCGTCATGGTGGACATGGGGCAGGAACCGCATGCGCCCTTGAGCCGTACCTTTACGATGCCCGTGTCGTCGAAACCGACGAGTTCGATGTCGCCCCCGTCCCTCTGCAGCGCCGGACGCACTTGTTTGATCGCCTCTTCAAGCTGTTCTGTTGTCATGGAAAACCTCCTGATCAGTTGTCAATACGGTATTTGTTCGATGGGTGATTATACCCTGTTCCGGTCCTGTTTGAAATAGTTTTTTGCGAAATGAGCTGGCATGCTGAGCTCTAAACCTTGAACCTTTAACCTTAAACCTTGAATAAGCACTTGACCGCTTGTCGGTGAACGACCTATAATGCCAGCATGATGAATGTCCTGGTCATCGGTATCGGTGGTTTTGTGGGGGCAGTTGCGCGGTACGGGATCGCTGTCTGGATCGGCCAGCGCTGGGGCAGGAGCTTTCCCCTCGGGACCTTCGTGATCAATGTCAGCGGAAGTTTCCTCATCGGCCTGCTGATGACCCTCATGGCGGAGCGTTTTACCGAGAATCCCCAGTGGCGGCTCCTGCTCGTCGTAGGATTTCTCGGCGCTTACACCACCTTCTCGACCTTCGAGTACGAGACCGGCGCCCTGCTGAAGGACGGCGAGTGGCTCTTCGCCATGTTGAACATCATCCTGAGCGTGGTCGTGGGATTTATAGCGCTGAAACTGGGGGAAGTGATTGCCAAAACCATATAAGTTCAACGTTCAAGGTTTAAGGTTCAGAGCTCAGCGTGTCCGCCTGCCGTATTTCTTGCCGTATTGAACCTTGAACTTTGAATATTGAATGGTTTATAACCAGCCTGTAAGCTTATCAGCTTTTTGAAAGGAGTCTGCTATGATCAAGACCGGCCCTGCAAAGAAGCTTACTATATATATAGATGAATCCTACAAGATCAACGGAAAACCTGTTTATGAGGTCCTGCTGGATATTTTCTATAAGAGGAAAATAGCCGGCGCCAGTGTCTTCCGGGGAATAGAGGGTTATGGAAGCGACCGGGTGTTCCATACCGCCAAGATACTTGAGCTTTCAACGACCCTTCCGGTCAAGATTGAGGTCGTCGATACCCAGTTGAAGATCGATGAGATCCTCCTCGAGATCACCCCTCTTGTACATAAAGGGCTCATCGAAGTGAGCGATACGCAGGTTATAAAGAGTGGAATATAATGACGTATTCGTTGTTGAAGGTTCAATGCCCCGTTATATGAACTGATGGCTGAGTGTCGAGATTCTTTTGTGTTGATTTTGTCGTTCGGTTCCGTATCTCCGTGTCACCTTGTCTCCGCATCCCCGCGTCGACCTATTCTTTCCACCCATGCGCCCCGATGAGCGGCACGAACATGCAGGGGATGCTGGTCTGCGTCACCAGACCGGCAGGCGACTTGATAACCTTCTTGAGGTCCTGGGTGAACCGCTCTCCCACGGGGATCACCAGCCTGCCGCCTTCCTTGAGCTGCTCGATCAGCGCTGAGGGCACATCCGGCGCGGCCGCAGTAACGACGATGGCATCGAACGGCGCCATCTCCTTCCACCCGTAGGTCCCGTCATAGACCTTCATGGCCACGTTCCGGCAGCCCAGCCGGTCCAGGACCGACCGCGCCTTGTCGGCGAGGGTCTTAACCCGTTCTATCGTGAAGACCTTCTCACAAAGCTCTGAAAGGACCGCGGCCTGGTAACCTGAACCGGTCCCGATCTCGAGAACGCGGTCGGTGTTCTTGAGCTCAAGGAGCTCGGTCATAAGCGCGACGATATAGGGTTGTGAGATCGTCTGACCCTCTCCAATAGGCAACGCATGATCGCCGTAAGCCTGGGAACGCAGGGCCTCGGGCATAAACTCATGGCGCGGCACCTTGCGCATCGCGGCGAGGACTCGCGGATCACGTACACCGCGGGAGGCGATCTGCTCATCCACCATGCGGTTGCGTTCTTTGTCGTATTGGTGAGGCATGAAATTATTCAAGGTTCAAAGATTAAGGTTCAAGGTTGATACAGTGATCCATATTTCCTTCGAGGCTCGCTTAGAAGCGCCTACTTTTGGTTGCATTTTCGTGGTGAGATAGTTGTTACTCATGATGTGTCACAGCCTCATAGGCAAGCTTTTCGACCGGTTTGAGCGAATCGAACGCAGCATAATCGGTCAGGTCCAGATGCAGCGGGGTGATGGAGACCATGCCCCGGTCGATGGCGTCGAAGTCAGTGCCGGGCTGGTGCTCCCACTCCGGCTCCCCTCCTCCGATCCAGTAGTACTTCTTTCCGCGCGGGTCGATCCGCTCAACGGTCATCTGGTGATAGATGCGTTTGCCGAGGCGGGTGATGGCCGTTCCCTTGAACTCCGAAACCGGCAGGTTCGGCACGTTCACGTTCAGGATCGTCCCTTTGGACAGGCCCTGCTCCAGGACCATGCGGGCGACCTGCAGGGCGACCTCCGACGCGTCGGCGAAGCGAAAATTCTCGCGGGCGGCAAGGGAGATGGAGAAGGACGGAACGCCGAGGATAAGCGCCTCGATGGCGCCGGCAACCGTGCCGGAATAGGTCACGTCGTCGCCCATGTTCGGGCCCTTGTTGATCCCCGAGACCACGAGCTTCGGTGTCTCCTTGAGCAATCCCTTGATCGCGATGTTCACGCAGTCCGTGGGGGTCCCGTTCACGCTGTAGACGCCGTCCTTCACCTCTTCGATCAGCAGGGGCCGGTGGAGCGTCATGGAATGGCCGGCAGCACTCCGCTCCCGGTCCGGCGCCACGATAATGACATCGTCAAGGGCCTTCAGGCGCTTGGCAAGAAGTTGTATCCCCGGCGAGTAAACACCGTCATCGTTGGTAACAAGGATCATTAAATAACTCCGGTAGACATGCTGACAAGCCTACAAGCGGGCAGGCTTACAAGCTTTTTAATATTAAACCTTGAACATTCAATGCAGTAATTACAACGCACCTTTCCCCGTCACCACCGTCCTGATGGTTCGGAGCAGGATCAAAAGGTCGAGCAGGATGCTTCGGTTCTTGATATAGTAGAAATCGTATTTCAGCTTTTCCCTGGTATCATCGACAGAGTTGCCGTAAGGAAAGTTTATCTGCGCCCAACCGGTAACCCCCGGGGTGACCATGTGGCGCTCCTGATAATAGGGGATCTCTTTTGTATAAAGATCTACAAGCGCCGTGGCCTCGGGCCTCGGCCCGATAAGGGTCATATCGCCTTTCAAGATGTTGAGGAACTGCGGAAATTCATCGATATGCAGTTTCCGGAGCACTTTTCCAACCCGCATGATCCTTTCGTCGTTGTCAGTGGTCCAGAATACATTGCTTTTGTCGGCATCAGCGACCATTGTCCGGAGCTTCCAGACGCGAAATGGAACTCCTCCCCTCCCTATCCTGGTCTGGGAATAGAAGGCAGATCCTTTTGAATCCAGTTTTATCATCAATGAGGAAATAAGGATCATCGGGAGAGATACTACTATACCAGTGCCGGCAAATATGATATCAAGTGCGCGCTTCAAGTACCAGTAATATCGCCTCTCAACGCTCGCGAGTTCTTCAATGAACCAGGTGTCGCTCAGATGATCGATGGGGACCTTACCGGTGATCTCCTCGATCATCTGTTTGTGATCGCTCACCTTGATCTTGCGCTTCATCGCCGAAAGCAGGTCATTCATAAGTTCCGGTTCAAGTGTTGTTTTCGCGACGATCACCTGATCAACGTCGATGCCTTTGAGAACAGACAGTAGAGAATTGACCGGGCCAAGCCAAGGGCATGTGTCGGATAATGCCCCGGATCCTGACGGGGAAAGGTATCCAACGATCCGAGTGTGAAGGTAGGTTCTGTTCGCGATAAGGCCGATAAGTTCCCCGCAGAGGTCATGTTCACCCACCAAAAGGACCTTCCAGTATATCTGTGCACGGGTGACCCTGCTGTTCAAGTACCGAAATAGTGCGATCAGAATCCAGGCAAATAGATAGAACAAAATGAAGACAGCGCGAGGGATTGGATCGCGGAAGAAGAAGAAGACAAAGGTAGTGATCGCAGCGCTGATGGCCAGACCCAGGGCAATAATGATCATGGTGTTCATCAGTCCGGTCGGCATCTTGTGGAGCGAGTAGATATCGAGAATGACGAACACCACCAGGGATGACGCGAGGAGGGTTGCCAAGGCCCAGGGATATTTCAAGAGCAGGCCCAGATAAGCCGGAGTGCGATATCCCACGTACAAGGCCAGGACGAATGATACGAGCATTGCCGTCAGGTCGCCAATAATTAGGATGGCTGTTTTTTCTTGCTTTCTCTGTCGCATATGATCAGTTCGACGTAACTCTTTGTGTCGATATTATCGGTTCTCCATGAAAATCATGGACGTCTGAAATACTGAGGGAGTTTCCTGATCGGCTTCACCATGAACGTCCAGGGATAAGGACTGAGTCCATTGACATCCCAGGCTTTTTTATCGTTGCGATTTGCCCGTATTCGGCTCTCGATTGATGAATTGCTCGTGCCCCCGGTCCTCATTTTCACAAGGACTTCCGGAATGTAGGCCGCTCGTATCTCGTATTTGACGAAATACCTGAGCAGCAGTTCATAATCAGCGGCCGTACCCATGTCCAGGTTGAATAAACCGTACTTCTCATAGAGTACTCGTTTCGCAAAGAAGGTCGGGTGTGGAGGCATCCAACCCCAGTAAAAACTCTTATGATGATAGGTTCCCGCACGCCAATAGCGCACGATCCTCGATGTATCCTGTTTATCGACATACAGAAGATCGCCGTAACAGGCATCCAGCCCGTCATCGGCCAACGCTTCATGCACTTTGTACAACGTATCCTGACCGGCAAAGAGATCATCAGAATGAAGCAGTCCGATGATATCTCCTGTGGCTGCCCGGATCCCCTTGTTCAGCGCATCGTAGAGACCGCGGTCCGGCCCGGTTATGATCCGATCGATCCTGCTGCCGAAACTTTTGACGATCTCGAGCGTACCGTCCGTCGATCCGCCGTCCACAACGATCCGCTCGACATTGGTGTAAGTTTGTGAGAGCTGACTCCCGAGGCTTTCCTCGATGAACTGTCTGTTATTCCTGACTGCAGTTATGATGCTTATCGTCTGCATTATTTTAATGATAATGGATCAAGCCGGATCCCGCCGGAAGTTCATAACTCTTGATGTTCTTGAACATATTTCCCCGGATCAATACGTCCCTGCTTCCCTCGTCGACAATAATGCCTCGATCGGCGTTTTCAATGATATTGTTTTCCACAATGACGTCACGCATACCCGGGGACTTTTTGCCTGCCCCTATCACCTCGATATGTGAGTTGGAATGAAGATGATTACGCCGAACGATCGAGCCGATCGAAAGCGGGGCGGCGTTCGGCTCCTTTTGGAATCCATACACACCGATAACAGCCTCTCCTGACTGTATCGCGTTGTTCGGACCGGAACGATAGATATTCCCTTCCAGTATCTCGTTGTCCAGGAACTGGCAATACCAGCTCGGTTGAAAGTGCCGATACCATTGGCCGCGTGCAACAAAACCGCCTGTTCGCGTCGATCTATTGCCAGACACGATATGTCCGACAGACGTACCGTAGAATTGAATGCCCATGCCGGCATCGACAAAATCGTTGTCGCTGAATATATAGTTCTGCTGCATCATGGTAATGGTAATGACCGATGTCTCGTCAGGTTGCACCTTCCACGGTCTATCCAGGTAGACATTCTTTCCCTCGAGTCTATCCACCTGCCCATATTGGCCCATGCCTTTGCCACCGAGAATAAAGACCCCTGCGTACTTCCAGCCATTTTTCGCTTCCTGTTTCGCCACGGGCTCTTCCTGCAATTCCAGGACGTTCTTCGATAGGGACCGGACCGGACCATAGTAATATCCGCCGCCGGCGTCCGACGTCACCGCCTCACGATCCCATCCGTGCATGAGAGTGAACTTATTGCGGGAGAACAATACATTCTTCGATGCGGCCACGTCACCGAGGTTATTTATCCCCCCGCCTGTCGACATGAGGTCACCACCTGTGATGACATTGTCCTCAAAGATCACTCCGTCTGCGCCGGTAATCACATACCAGCCCCATCTGCCATTATAGAGCAGGTTGCGCGCTATATAGGCGTTCTTCGGCTTGAATAGGAACAGGGCCCTTCCCGAGCCGTACACATCAGAGTCCGTGAGGATGATATTCTCCCCTCCCAAACGGATCGTATCATATCCACCGGACGATGCTTTTAGCGACTCTCGAAAGCGACTATCGACCTGCTCCGGCTTCAAGTGGCCCCGGTAGGCATTCGCACGGATCGTTACCCGTTCGATCTTAACATTCCCCGGCGCCCCTTTGTCCGACGGCGTCAGGTCGCTCGCTATCACATGGCCATGATTGCTGGCATAGATCGTCATATCCGAGAGGGCAAAATGGTTGTATCCATAGAGCAGGAACTGCAGAGGTGTTTCCCTGTCCGGCCAAATGACGTTGACGAGATCGCGGCGCTCTCCCTGCAATGATATGTTCTGAGGGATGACGATCGTATCGGTGAGCATATAGCGGCCCCGGGGGAAATAGATAGTTCCACCACCGCTGTTCCGGGCGGCGTCAATGGCCATGCGGACAGCTGCCGTATCATCAACTGACCCGTCCCCGCGGGCCCCGTGATCCTTGACATTGAAAGGACTCTTACCTTCGACACCCCTGCCGATGATCTCGATATCACCGGCCGTGACCCAGAAGCGGGGGCCCTGTTCAGACAGGCCATAACGAATAACATATCGGCCCGGAGACATGTCGGCCGGGATAGAGAACTGCGCTTCCCATAATGATGAGCGAACCGCCTTCAGGGTTCTTTCCCCCGCGCCATCTGCGATTATCAGCGATAAGACCGGGGATGCCTCGGTGACGTTCAGTGATCTGCCCACAAGCCTGATCCACCCCGCGGGAAAAGCGCTCTTCCCGGCGTCACCCTGTACCCAATAGATGACAGGCTCATTTATCATCCCGGCAACAGTATCTGTTCCCTTGCCTATTCTGACTTCATACACACCCTTTATAAAGTTGGCTGGTATGATGAACTTAACGGACTTTTCTGAGACTTGGAGCGGCTCTACGTCCGTCCATGACGAGCCCTTGTCGGTCTTGGCGCCTCCGTCACTGAGAGCAACTGAACGCTGCCGGACCGCTACGCGCATGCCATCTTTGAAACCGTCGCCGACCGTCAGCACCGATTCCCCGGGAAAGACGGGATCGCTGACCCAGAACAATGAAGGCGCGCAGAAGGCGACTGACGGGCCAGCAAACAGCAGAAAGAAACATATTGACCTGAGTATCATGGAGCGGTAACCTCCCTGATAGACCTCTGCTTCACATATTTCGCAGGATTGCCGGTATATACCCCGTTCTGCGTCGTGCTTCCTGATATGACGGACCCGGCGGTAATGACCACGTTCTGTTCAAGAACCGTTCCCGGCATTACGACAGCCCGCGCCGAGATCCATGCACCATCATTAATTTTGATAGACTTTACGATCAAAGGAAAGTCCCGTCTGGACCAGTCGTGGCTCCCCGTGCAGAGATAGGCGTCCTGAGATATGCATACGTTACTACCTATTTTGATCGTTCCAAGCGAATCGAGCCATACACCCTCACCGATCCAGACATGATCTCCGATCTCGACATTCCAGGGATACTTGATGTTCACATTCGGCTTGATCACGACATTTTTTCCGATGCGCGCACCAAACATCCGCAGGAGAGTTCTTTTTATCGCGTACAGCGGCAGGAGATAGGACGAAAAGCAAAAAGCGTTCACGACATACCAGAGAAACCGGATGATCGAGCCGCGTCCTGGATCGTACAGGGAATTGTCATATCTGCCAAGATCTACGTTCATGATAAGGTTATACCGTACTCTTTCCTGATCAAGGTTTCCATCGATGTTCTATCTTTCCCGCCCATTTTCCGAAGTTCGTAGATCTTCGCATCAACGAGGAACCGGTACCAGAATCCCTGTAGAAAGTGCCATATCAGGCCTTCCTTTCCGTCAAGGAAGCCTGCCAGGAGAAAATAGCGATAGAAGAAATACAGGAATGGTCTGATAAATAGGGGAAGGCGCGCATAATGCATCTTGAGCCACCGTTTCCGCTGTTCCTGGGTCCCCAGCAGTTTTGGTGTTATTTCGCTGGCATCAGTCATCAAATACGCGATCCGAAGAAGATCGGCCATCTCTCTCGTGGCATAACCGTTATGCTTCCCGATCCACCAGTGAAGATTTTTTGCGTTATCGTCAATGATGTCGTTCATGCAGCGAACAGTAGCTCCCGAAGTAAGCTTGATATGTTCATCCATCCAGCGCTCTTCGCACAGTCCCTTCCCGTTCCTCCACAAGCGCAATAGCCATGTTGGATAGTATCCTCCGCGCCTGATCCACCTGCCCATGAAGTGGACCCTGCGCTTGACATAGCAGCCCGTAACAGTGGGAGCAAGTTCCGGCAGCATCTGACGTAGTTCATCGCGAAGCTCCGAGGAGACCACCTCATCTGCATCCAAGCGCATGACCCATTCGGTCGTTATCGTTATATTTTGGAGCGCCCAATTGAACTGCCGAGCGTAATTCTCAAACTGGTGCTGGAATATGCGGTTAGTATACTTTTTCGCTACGTTGAGCGTAATGTCGTTTGAATATGAATCAACGATAACAATATCCGATACCCATCCAAAAAGGCTTTCGAGGCATTTCTCGATGTTCTGCTCTTCATTATAAGTCAGGATGATAACAGAAATAGGCAGCTTCATGGCTTTTTACCGATAATGATCATGGATTTCCACAGGAACGGTACCCTGCCGGAGCCAACGAATTGCACGAGAGGGATCCCCGCACTCTCAAGTTGTGAAGAGATTGAGGCAAATGAATAGAACTTTATATGGCCCCCCTCCCAAGAAACATTAACATGACGATCATATTTATTCAGCAGCGCTATTGCCAAGTTCTTTAAATAACCATGATAGGGAGTCGTCAGTATCAGGTAACCGCCCGGTTTAAGCCAGGAATGGATATTTTCAAGATAACTCTGCGGTCGGTAGAGGTGTTCGATCACTTCGATGGACAGGACCACGTCGTAGGATTTATATGGAAAGGATTCCGGCAGAACAGGTTCATAGGCATCATGGACGGCGAAATGATCCTGCATTTCCTGGTACGAGGTTCTGGCAATATGAATTCCACTGTCTGCGGCGTCGAAACCGTAGATATTCTTGTATCCAGCGTTCCATATTTCGCAGTCGACATAGCCTCCGCCGCATCCAGCATCAAGGATGTTTGCTTTCTGATCGATATCGGAAGCACGTAGAGCAGCGACTATGCTTGGCAGCAGATACTCATGTGCATGCGTTTTGGGCTTTGTCCAGCCGTAGTCCTTTTTCATGATATTTTCGGTCACTTCATCCTTAAGACGCTCTTATAGAGTTCTAACATGGAATCCGCTGTTTTATGGATATCATAGTATTCACTCACCAGCGACCTTGCATTATTCACCATGTCCGCAGCCATATTTGGATCGCCCAGTACAGCCTCGATACCCCGTAGAATATCCTGGGGTTCCGTCTTTACGATCATTCCTGCCCTATGGGTTTCTACCTCTTTGCAGATGCCTACCTTGTCGGAAATTATGACCGGTACGCCGGCAACCATAGCCTCCACAGCGGACATGCCGAAGTTTTCCGAATAGGACGGCATGATGAATATATCACTGGCCGCTAAAGCATCGTTTTTATCCTTTCCGTCCAAACGACCGGCAAAGGTGACGCATTCAGATAATCCCCGTTCCTGAACCCATAACTTAACCGTATTGGCATAACCATCTCCATCATCACCCCCTGCTATCAGGAGATGTACATCTTGACGGATCGCGCGAAGTTTGTCATATGCATCTACCAAGATATCCAGGCCCTTTTTCCAATTAATCCTGCCGAGAAAAAGGATTACAAGCTTCCCTGTTAGCTGCGGATAGCGAGAAAGAAATCTTACCTTAGACCCATGTGTCTCTACTGCCAGATCAAGACCATTGGGTACGACAACTGCGGCATTTTTTAATTTCAGATATTCATGACATTGCTCCAGCTCATCCTCGGTCGTGTAATGGATCGCAGATGCCCTCTGAAGCATACTATTTACTATAAGATGATAGTATGGTCTTTTCTTCCACGACTTTCTGCTAAATGTATATGGATATAGACTGCCTCGTGGCGACACAATATATGGCTTGTTGCACTTTCTCGCGTAATAAGAAGCGATCGCGGGTGAAAAATTCCATATACCGGTAATATGAACAAGATCGAACCTCTCGATGTTTTGCGATAGAGCTTTTTTCATTGACCACGACAACTGGTATCCGGAAGGATTAAGGTATTCGAAATAAGGACTGAAATCATAATAGTGAACGGACATGCCGTCAAGGACGACCCTCTCATTGGCCGGCACTTTCCCATTAAGACCCGCGTTCGTTGTGTACACCGTCAGGTCACAGCCTTTCTTCACAAGCGCTTTATTCAATGTATGAACAGACTGAATAGGACCGCCGTATTTAAAGGCCGGCCAGTATGACGGTATGACGTGCAATACTTTCATAATTATGAATGCCACTCGACCGATCGTATAAGGATTCTCGTAATCGACAAGAAGGCATGATATTTATCATAACTTCTGCTTATAGAATATCCTCAGTATATATATTACTGCAAAAGGGAGGAGCATGCTTCTCCAGTGCGCTAAAAAGTGTCCGACAGCCGCCTCCATGGTGAGGACAGAAACGGTGAGCCATGGCGTCAAGGGGTGATCGGACAGCCTTTCCGGGGACAACAACCATGAGCAGAGAGAGGCCCACAGAACGCCGATCAGGCCAAAAGAAAGTATGCCCGCTATCAGGCCATAATTGCCTATGAATTCGAATGGAATTGTAATAGCAATATTGGTAAAATAATCGCTGCTTGACACCAATCCGAGATCTACACCTATTTGCTGCGCAAAAAAATTACCGATGTTCATTTCGGGTTTGGCAGGATACAACAGCCGCGGCACAATTGCTGCGACTCCCCAGATCAGCGTTTCGCCATGCCACTCTCCGGATAACAAGGTGCTCCTCCGGGCAACTTCTCCGGCGAATACGGAGATGCCTCGAAACGGAGATTCGACATTCAACTCACCAAGCGATACTTGGTCGAACATTCTGCCTTCTACGATCATTTCAGAATAAATAAGTGAACGCTCCTGCGAAGTCGATATTCCCATGGATTGAGACATTTGTCTTCCTGATGCTACGAACGGTTCCACGACAAATAGATACATAAGCAATACGACGAACATGCTTTTCCATGGCAGCTTTTGGTTCTTTGACACATACGCCATTAATATATAGACTGCAATAAAGACAAAAGCTCCTTTCCACCCGCTTGTTACCGCATTAAATAGTGACATAAGTACGACGGCCGCTGCCATCAATTTCATGCCTCGTGAAGTGTCTTTGCCTGACTGGACTAGTTCCGACAATACCGACGACTTAGCGATCGTTAGTATCTGCCCTAATCCCGCAATAATTCCCACCCACCAGACTGTTGTTATCTGCCCGCCGAGATAGTTGATTTCCTCTATTCCACCCATCCCAAGAGATGACAATAGCCATAATATTAAGTAGCTGGAGAATCCTATGAAAAAGAAGAGAACGACCGATCCGTACTGGTAATTTCGACCTGCCGGCAGTAAGAATCTTGCGAAGATCCTTTTCCTGGCATGCCATGTGATCGTTCTTCTGGCGAGAAAAGCATATACAGGCAAACCTATTGCAACGATATAAACAGATATCTGCGCTGACTGCTGAGCATACAATGCAATATCAGCATCTCCCAGAATACCCCTGAAAGCGGCTATCACGGCCGGCCCGACTCCGAACCACCAGTAAAATGCCGGGATAACCGCCTGCACTGGGTTGATCAATGGATAATCAGACAATAACCACAGCGAAATAAATACTCCGCATCCCAGAACGAGTTGGCCAACGATATAGACTGCCGGTGCGTTAGTAAGCAAGCCTGTTACTACAGCAAGGAAGACAACACCGATCAGGGATGTCCGGAACCATGCGCTCCTGAACCAAGTCTTTGATCTAGATGGAAAGCGTGAGCTTTGCGGATAAGTCGTTAGTGTTTTTTCAGAAGCGATCATTTAGCGAACATCCCTTTTCGCGATTCCGTTTAACTATATGGAGATGCCAAAAATCGCTCATTTTGTATATAACACGGTTAACACACTTTTTTTAGTTTAACAACAAGTGCCGATCCGCTCTTATCCGGCATCGGTATGGGTATCTCGCTTTTACTGGAAAAAAAATCATCTACCGCTTTTCGAGCACCCGGCCAGGCATTGTAATCATGGATCACCATCATTCCTCCGTCGCTCACGCGAGGATAAAAGAATTCAAGGCCTTTGTAAGTCGGCTCATACAGATCTGCGTCCAAATGCACAAATGCAAACGTATGCTTATAAAGCTCACCGGGAATAGATTCAGGGAAATATCCCTTGCGATAAATTACATTATGATTTCTTGGAGAAATGTACTGATTTACCTTTTCAAGGTTCGTATCTGAAAAATGCGACTCCGATATTGAGAGGCCTATTTTTTCTTGCTCGGAAGCTGCGCTTCGAGGTCCAAATCCCTCGAAGGTGTCGAACAAATATAAGTCCCTCTCGGGTACAAAGTAATGTATTAACTTGGCCGTCTCGCCCTTATACACCCCGACCTCTGCAAGATCACCTTTGACGTCGCATTCCACGACGGTCCGTAAAAGCAGGACCAGCATATCTCTCCTCGTACAATCGTAGGGCGCGAGATCCACGATGATCCTTTCAGAACTATTCTTAGGAAAAAAACCACCACTTGTCCTGACAAACTCCGGATTATGCCATTTAGACCTCGGATTAATATCCATCTGTCCCTGCAAGAAAAACGCATTGTTTTTTAACAGGTAGGATAGCCGTTGCTCCATAATATGAACTGCACGAAGAACATAGGTCTTAGGATTACGGATCACCTTGCTGAGCTTGTTCATTAAATGTTGCCTTTCCTTTTTATCTGGTGACGCTGATATCTCTTTTATTAATTTCAATGCGTTCCAACTCTGATCACGGGATCGGTCATTTTGTCAAACAACCCATCCCATATGCCCAGGACCAATGCTTTTCCCTTTGACCATCTCATTAGCAGGATCAGCGCAGCGAGATAATATACTTGTCCTGCAAAATAGTTGATCATAGCGGTAACCGATGTGGTTATTCGGCTTGAATGCTTTTTTATGATATATAAGCGATTCCGACTTGTTAAATAGATCGAGAGCGGAGAAGTCGTACCTGCATTTCTTTTTCCGATCAGCTTACGCATGCTCGAGGATATTTTATGATATATGACCGCCTGGGGAACATAATTCAGATGAAGACCCAGATATTTCGCTCTCAAACACCAATCAAAATCCTCCGAATACGCGAACAACCTATCATCGAACAGGCCGACTTTTCTCCATACAACTGCCCTCACAAACATACTGCATCCTGTAATAAATAGTGTCTCCTGAACAACATTGAAGCTTTCGCCATCTTTTTGAGACTCCCCTATATGCTTTGCCGTAAGCAGGCGAGGATAATATTTAGCTCCTGCATACCAAATAATATCACGCCGATCATGATAGAGTATCTTTCCGCAGCAACCGGCGACATTCCCTTCCCGCTCCATGAATTCAACCAGGACCTTCAAACAGTCCTTCTCAACTTCTGTATCGTTGTTCAATACCCAGATATAATCCATCCCCTCATCGAGGAGCCGGCTGATCCCGACATTATTCCCTCCGGTAAATCCGGTATTCTCTTCATTCCTGATGACGACAACATTTGGATATTGAGAAGCAATTTGGTCGGCCGAGCCGTCCGTTGATGCATTGTCCACAACTACGATCCTGTCAGGGATGGTGCTGCCGGCAAGAAGTGACCCAATACAGGGAATGGTAAGTTCCCCCCCGTTCCAATTGACCAGTACAACACCAACGGATCTTTTTTCTGCTCTTCGTTGCATGTTATTCTTTTTTTCTCAGCATGAGGTCAATTTGTTTCATGACATCTTCCGGACTAATCGCCGTCAGACATTCCATGTTCCTTGTGCATACCTCCAGCATACATCCTGCGCATGCGGGATCTGTTCTCATGATAATGTGACCATCGCCATAGGGCTCCCATTTCCCTTGATAGTCCCGAGAGCTGAATATCGCGACGCAGGGCTTCCCAACCATGGCCGCAAGATGCATCGTGCCGGTATCGTTACCCACATACATGGCGCATCGCTCCAGGGCGGCTGCGGATCCATAGATCGACAGCTTTCCGGCAAGATTAAATGCCCTCGTCCCCCATCCTGCACAGAGTTCATTGCCAATGCCGGCATCTTCCTTACCGCCGAGCACGGCGAGCGATATATCGGGATATCTATCGAGTAGCATGGCGCCCAAATCAGCATAATTCTCCCTGGGCCAGCGTTTAGCCGGCATTTTGGAGCCAGGGCCAATGGCTATCACATTACCGTCACACCGAATTCCAAGGGCCTTGAATGATCTCTCCGCTTCTTCACGGAAGGACTGAGGAACATCAAGTCGATATTGGTTATGCTGAACATCGCCCCCGGTAACGCGCAATAGCCGAAACCACTCAGGGTCGACATAAGATGTCTTTCCGGATTTATTTCTGGGAGGCCAAGAAACAGCCTTATCATCAAGATAGTTAGTAATACCCAATAGATATTTGAAAAATACATTGTCTCTGAACTTCTGTTTGTCACGTCTTTCTGGCGCAAGGTTGTATGCTTTCTGGATGCCAAGACTCTTAAGACGAAATATCAGACGAAACATGTTTTTTATCGTGCCAATCACATTGCTCGTATGCTCATAATAGACGACTTCATCAAATATATTCAGCGGGCCGAGCACGTCCCATGATGATACAATTCTATTATTTCCTTTCTGCCTGTCCGTGAGAAGTATGAGGCGATATTCTCCGTGTCTCTTCTTTATAGCATCAATCGCAGGCAATGAAACAAGCGTATCGCCTAATTGGCCGATTCTAAACAGGAGGACGGTTTTTTGCTTCGATCTAATGTGAAGACAATTCATATACTTTTTATTTATAAATAACTCAACTATATCTGACTACGCAGTTTGTGCTGAGCCAATAGATAGCTATCACGAATCCAGGGATGCAAGGCAGATATTATCCTTTTCAAAGAATACAACGATAGCTGGCTGGCACTTTTCAACAAGGAGAGATAAGGACGTTTATTACTTAATACTGCATTGATAATCCTGAAATCTGATGCCCTGGCAGTAATTGTGTCTCTTAACGAACCAGATGTATTTCCTACTATATTTAGGTCTTTCAAAAACTGATTACAATCCTGCAAGCACTGCAAATAGTATGATGCATGGAGACTTATTTTATCGTTTTCCGAGCGCAGATCAGACACACCACCTTCTCTCCAATGCACTAATGGTTCATCAATAAAATATACTCCTCCGAGCAAAGCTGATCTAAAACCAATTACGTTGTCCTCATGCACAATATTTTCATCCAACTCACCGAATACATCAAATATCCGCTTTGTCCATGCATGAGTCGCTCCGATAATCACGCCATTAACACCTACATCGTATGGTGTTGCCTTCTCCGCATAAGCCCTTTTATAAAGTCTGTAGTTACCGCCATTAACGTCCATCCGTATGACAGACGAGTGGAATGACATTGCTTTCTTTCCCATCTCAATCCACTTAGAAGCGATAAGGGAAGTTCTTTCCGGGACTGAGATATCATCACCTGCCGCCGCAACGATCAGTTCACCTCTGGCGAGTTCCATGACTCTGTTTACATGCGCCCCTATGCCAAGATTTATATCGCTTCGGTTGAGTATTACTTCATGTGGTCCGCTATACATAGCAGCGAATTCTTTTATCTGCCCAAACGTATTATCCGTCGAACAATCGTCTGAAATTACGATCTGCAGCGGTGTATAGGTCTGCGCGAAAGCAGATTCTATGGCATCGCGGATATATTTCTCTTGATTAAACGATAATACTGCATAGGTCAATAGCGGTCTGATAGGGTCGGGCTTCTTCATATGTTCCACTTAAGGTATCGGGACAGCAACACACGATAGTCAATATCTGCACGAACTGAAAGCTGTCGAATACAGACAATTGAGACAATAACAATAATAAACAAGTTGATCGTCCAAGCATAAATAACGTTGCTATTGAACGTGCAGTTGATCATGAGTAGGGCCAGCACGGCACTTGCAATCAGGGTCAGCATAATCGTGTGCTTAGTCCAGGTTTCTCCGACCATCTTGCGCATCACAACGAGCATCACCCCCGTATATACAACATACAGAAGCGTGAAAGCCATGCCTGCTCCATTAAGCCCCCATATCAGGATAAGCAGGTACACTGCTGCCAAATGCATACCTGAAGCCAGCGCCTCAGTGATAAAGAAAAGCCTGCCCTTCCCCTTTGCAAGCATGACAAAACCCAGCGGCCAGGAAAACACGCGCCCAAGCATTCCCAGGATACACCAATGCAGTATCGGCACGGCCTTTTCAAAAGAAGCGGAATAAAACAACTTTATAACCAAAGGTGCAAGAACCATCATTGCAGCAAGACCCGGGAGTGCCAGTAATATTGAGATTTGCGATTGCTCATTGACCATACGATGCACGCATGTGTTATCGTTCGCAACCGCGGTCAAACGCGGATAGTAATCCGCTCCCATTGCGTTAAGCACAAATCCAACGAGGACACCCGATATATTGAAAGCGGCTTGATACATACCCACATCAGCGAGACTAAACTGGCGTAACATCACTATGCGAATGAGGTATCCGGAGAGCGCCAATACCAGCCCGGCGCCCATGAAGCTCACTCCGAGCGAAAGCAATTGCCGAGTTTCTCCATAGCTCTCACGCCATGACAAATCGAGAGGCAGGACAGGTATCCGACGCGCGAACCACCATGATGTCGTCAATGATGCCAAAGAAGAGAGAATGAGGCTCGGTATGATCCCTTCTTGTCCATAATAGTAAAAGAGCGGAATGCTGATGAGCGTCCCACTGATACCGCCAAAGACGCTGATCTTGGCAAGATCGCTGATCCTGCGGGTACCGGTGATGACGCACCCCTGACCTGCGGCTATAGCTCCGCTCAGCAAGGTAATACCCAGCGCAGCTATTTGTATCGAGTAATCACTCGTTCCAAAGGTAACACGAGAAATCGGGACGCTAAAAACAACCATGACAAGGAATCCCAGAAGGCCTGTCAGCCATGCGGTGCGCCGAAGCGTTATAACGGTACGAGCGATCCTTGCCTGATCGTCAGAACTGACCGCTTCAGCTACCTGCCTGACGCCGCTATTGTTGATCCCCATCCCGGTTACTGCACCGACAAAACCAGATATTTGTCCATACATCCCGAGCAGTCCCACACCAAGCGGGCCAAGAAGAACGGCAACAAACTTCATACGGACCATACCGATCAATATATTACTGACCGATGCACTTCCAATAAGCGAGGTTGACTTCAGGATCGAGCGATAACGTGCTCGCTCATGATCGATCTTTTCTGTCATTTCCATAGTGAAAAATCAGTATGATCAAAGATACTAATGACACACGATTGCTGTTCTTCATCCAGATGCGGCCCCATAGGTAAACTGAGCACTTCTTTTGCCAATTGCTCTGAGATCGAGAAAGATCCTTCTTTATAACCGAGATCAAGGTACGCGTTTTGCCGATGCGGCGGGATTGGATAATGGATCATCGTTCCGACTCCCGCGCTGCCCAGTGCATTTTGCAACTCATCTCGATGAACATGACGAATGACAAAGAGATGCCAGGCCGGGTCAGCCCATTCCGGGACATAAGGCATAACGGCCTGCGGTATATTCTTTAATAGTTTCTGGTACTGTTGCGCGATCTTTTTTCGTCGCCCATTCCATTCATCGAGTTTCTTCAATTTAACGCGAAGTAAAGCTGCCTGCAATTCGTCGAGACGCGAATTGAAACCCTTCAACTCGTTAAGGTATTTTTTTGTTGATCCATAGTTCCGTAGCATCCTGACTCGCTCGGCAAGTTCATCACTGTTTGTCGTTACAGCTCCTCCGTCACCAAACGCCCCAAGATTCTTCCCGGGATAAAAGCTGAATCCTGCTGCATCACCAAGTCCACCGGTCCGCCGTCCCTTATACCGGGCTCCCTGTGCTTGCGCTGCGTCCTCAATGACTTTTAAGTTGTATTTACGAGCGATATCCAGAATAGGATCCATATCGGCCGGTTGACCGTATAAATGGACAGGCATGATGGCCTTCGTTCGCTTCGTTATGGCTTTTTCGATCAACATTGGATCGATGTTATATGTCATCTCATCGGGTTCGACGGGAACCGGTTTGGCCCCCGCGTAGGATGCTGCAAGCCAGGTGGCAATATACGTATTTGCAGGAACGATCACCTCATCCCCAGGCCCTATATCCATCGCACGCAGGATGAGATGGAGCGCGTCAAGTCCATTTCCTACTCCGATGCAATGCTTGACCTCGCAATATGAGGCATACTCCTGCTCGAGCGCCTCTACCTCCCGATCGAGCACATACCACCCCGATTCCATGACGTGATGATATGCTGCGTCAAGCTTCTCTTTGAGTTCCAAATAGGGAGTCTTGAGATCAAGGAACGGGACGATCATTTGCCATTCGCCTTCAGAAATTTCTCGTAGTCGCGATAGTAATCGTGTTCATCATATGGCTCTGACGCCATAACCAGGCAAACTGACCCGGAAGAAAAGTTCTCTATTTCACGCCAAGTAAGCGGAGGGATGTACAAACCATAATAAGAACGATTTAATTGGAAGCGTTCTTTTTTTGCACCGTCATCGAGTATTACATCAAAACTTCCGGATGCTGCTATCACAAACTGATGGCATTTTTTCAGGGCGTGTCCTGCCCGGCTCTCTCCGCCTGGCACATCATACAAATAAAATACTCTCTTAATAGCGAATGGGATATGTTTATCGCCTTCTATAAAGGTCAGGTTTCCGCGTTGATCATTTATTTTGGGGAGGTTGACGATTTTATTAATTGGTGAACTCATTTCAAAGCACCTCTCCTTCTCGTTTCTATAACAATACAGTTAATATATTGTTTTCAGGCAGCACCTTATTTTTTTTGATAAAAATGCAGCCTGTATCGTGATAATCCAATAAAATCATGCAATTTACCGACTTCATACTCCACGTCGAACAGTTCATTGTAATGCCTGTCGACGAAGTCTTTGGACTTAAAGTCTGATATGCACCTCATTCCGTATTCCCTAATCGGTCGCAAGTTATTATCCGCAGTATATTTACCCAGCGTTTCAGTATCAAGTGCTTCTGCAAATCCGAAATGCACCATGTCAAGTTTATACGATTGCAATTGCTCTACGACACCACGAATCGACTCTTTTAACATAAGTTTTCGATAAGCCTCATGAGAATTATTTAAATACATAATTCCAAAGTAGCAATCTCTCATCAGTGGCTCAGTTAGTGATTTAATTGCCGTTTTTTTGTCTTCGATATACTCGATAGCATGATTAAACGATACCAATACCTTTTCATCAGTAATATTAAAGTTCTTGTAAATATCTGGAAAACTAATTGCATTGCCCTTAATAACTTCTATCCTGCCATTTTTATCTGAAAGCAATCTTTCTTTAGCCTTTTCTATCATTGCCGCATCATCATCTATCACTACGGCTCGAATACTCGGATACTTTTTAACGAGACGAGACATCAGCAAACCTGTTCCACCGCCGACATCAATAATCCATTTAACGGGATGATCGGTTAAAAACGCATCGTAGTATTTATAAAGAAGATCATGACGGAGTCTTCCATGAGGTGATTGTGCATGCTCTTCATATTTTTTTGTCACATCATTGCCCATCAGTCGTTGTTGCTCTTGATTATATTGGCCCATCTTTCTAACCTCTTTTATCACATGTATTTTTCGGGAACGTTTGTTTCCCATAGTACGCCATACACACGTAGGTTGCGTTCACATCTTCGTGTCACCTTCATCAAGACAATGATGGTTCCGTTGCCATGTATCGCCCTTTTCGTCTTCGGTGTCAATGCTGTTGTGAGCCCGTCAGCTTTTTATTGTTTCTCTATCCCCTTCGCGTCCAGGAACAATTCAAGAGCATCCCGTGCCTCATCACTGTCCGGAACGGCATCTCGAAGCCTGTCCACGTCCTTATGGGACGTTCTCCAGATCACTTCGAAAGCCCTGAAGAGATAGCTTCCTGAAAGCCGTTGTACAAAGAACGTTGTACGCCGTCCAACTGCCATCTGCACTTTGTATGAATCTGGCATCTTATAACTATCATCGATCCTGGCAAGAACGTTTGCTTGTACCAGCGCGTCGTCTTTCATCCCGGCGGCAAGATATTCCATGGTCACCGAATACCGAACAGCGGAGCTTTTTGGATAGGCGTTGACTGCTTTCTGATATTCACTTCGGGTGATATCAGAACTCTTCGCGTCCAAAGCCATATGACCATATGAAAGATGGTTGTCCGGATTCGTGGGCTGCCGTCTGATGGCTTCGCGGATATTTGTTGCGGCTCGCTCCAAGGCCACTTTCGAACGTGGCGTTCCTTCCGGCAGCGTCGCTTGCATGAACTCCATGGTTTCCGCCCAACTTCCGATCCGAGCATAGATATCCGACAATGCCTTCCGGTAGTGTGCCCGCGACGGGTCGTAGAATATTGCTCTTTCAAGCGTCCCGACTGCTTCCAGATATGCGGAGATCGTTTCCTCAGACAGGTCCATTATTGTAATGCTGCCATCTGATGATCGATCGTCAAGTATACCGGTGACCCTGCTATACTGATAAGCACCCAGGAAAGCTCTCATCGATAGCACAGTGAGAAGCATCAGTACGACGACCGAAACGTACAGGGATAGCGTCCTGGCCTTGCCGTAAATATGCAGGGTCCCGTCATGCATGGTGGACGGAGCTCCGTTCTCCGTCGCTGTGAAACACAGTAGCATACGTTATCCCGGCAATGATCGTCAAAAGCAGGGCATTTGCCGGTATGTGCAGATTAAAGTCCATAGTGCTGTGCACTGCCATCGCCGCCAGGGAAGCCATGCCGCCCGCCCCCATGATCTTGATGTACGTCTTATCCCGGTTCTTCCATGCTCGATATATGATCTTGCCGTAATAGGCGGCCATTGTCGTCAAAATAAGCAGTCCAACGGTCCCCAGGTCCGTGAGTGCTTCCACATAGTCGTTGTGCGCCCGGTCGTAAAGAATGAGAGAACTGTGTGTCTGGTATTTCGGATAGATGTCCCCAAAGGTGCCCAGGCCTGTGCCGAAGAGTGGAAAGTCCCTCACGATATTCAGCGAATCCTTCCATACCCATGCGCGTTGAAGCGACTGTTCCTCACCCAGCTGTTCGAACCGTCCCTCTATCCGGCTCCAGGCAGCCACCACCAGCATGAGCAGCAGCGCTGCGCCAAGCATGGCGAACAGGTCAGCTCTTTTTTTCAGCCGTCCGCGGGAACGAGCCAGGCCGAAGAAGACCAGGAGCCCGGCCAAAACGCCCATGATACCGCCGCGCGACAGTGTCGCGAACAGCGTGGCGGTCATGACAAGCCCCAGCAATCCGTACAGGGTGAACTCCGGAAAACGCCGGGAAGCCCAGGCGTTCGTCAGCTTTTGCAACAGCGGGGTATGCCTCCCCTTCCCCAGTTTAGCTGCTCGATAGAACGATGTCGCGAGCACCAGCGGAATGACCATCTCCAGATATCCCGCAAAGTGGTTACGGTTGATGTAGGGCCCCCAGATGGCGGAATTCCTCGACGATGCGTGGTGCGCCTCTACAGGATAGAACCAGAGGACCCTTCCGTTCCAGGTCTCCTTCTGCGCGATCGCTATGACGATCAGCAAAGCGCCCATCATGATGACCGAAACGACCAGGCGCTGGATCTTCTCCCGGTCTCGATAATGGTTTATGATGACAAAGAACACGGCAAGATACGCGATAACTCTTACTAGTTCCTGGCGGGTCGCCCAGGGATGAATGCTGATCGTCTTCCAGCCTGTATCTCCTGCCAATCCGAAATCACGATATATTGCGGCATTTGCCGGCGCAATTGCGGTAAGGATTCCCTGCGGGAGCGGCGTCAGCTGAAATAGCATAAAAACAAGAAATCCTGCTGTCGGGATCAGCAGCCTCGTGTCGCGTATAACAACGGTTTTGCCTGACCATGCCTTGATCATCCAGGCCCCAAGAACGATGAAGGCCGCGAGCTCCATGACCGACGACGACCATTCCTGAACGCTCCCAAAGGCCAGGGGAGTGAAGATGATCAGGAAGAGGATGCCCTTTTCTATGATAATGTCAAAGACCTTTGAGTTCATAAGAAGCTCTGCTGGCTTGCTGAAAGCAAACAAGCTTACATGTTTGCTGGCTAACAAATTGAACCTTGAACATTGAACGTTGCGTATGGGTTATGCCCTCAGTAGCCGTTCGATCCACGTCCGCCTCGGCACCACCATCGGTTCAGGCATGTCAACATCAGGCTGTCTCCCCTCGATGATCGCCCGGGGAATGTCTGTCACCATCCTGAGCGCCGCGTCCTTGCCGATGATGTCTGAAGCAACCTCAACCGCACCGGACAACAAAGGCTTTCGCTGTTCAGTTGAATGGGCATCCGTTGCAATGATATGCGCCAGCCCCTGTTTCAGAAGATAGCGCGCGTATGACTGCACGACCTCTCCCACCTCACCTGTAACGCTCATGGCGGTGATCTGTACCAAACCGCCGCCATGAACAAAGGGATAGAGCGCGTCGCGGTGGGAAAGGAACCATCCGTTCCGTTCAGGATGGGTCAGGATCGGAGTGCATCCCTTACGTATCAGGGACAGGAGATACTGGTCCCATCTTGCAGGTACGGCCCCATTTGGCAGCTCAGCCAGGAAATACCGTCCTGTGTTGTTGATCGTAAGCCCGCGCCTTTGACCGAGATGGAGCGGCAGTTCCGGGGTAACCGTCACGTCCGCCCCTGCCAGTATGGTCATATCGATCCCGAGCCGGACGACCTCTGATTGCAGCGCTTCGCGAACCGAGTTAATGGATTCATCCGGATGGTCGTATCTTCCCGGCCGAAAATGCGGGGTCGCGACGATGGTCCTGATGCCGTCGGCATAGGCTATCCGGCACATTTCAACGGCTTCGTCCATTGTATCCGGGCCGTCGTCGATGCCGGGAAGTATGTGGCAGTGAAGATCGATCATTATAAATACCGCTAACAGGCTAGCAGGCTGATATGCTTAACGTCATCCGGTCCCCGCGTCCCCGCGTCCCCGCGTCAGTTTCTTCTTCCCCTTCTTCTCCGCGTCCTTTTCACCATAATAGTAGTGGTAATTGTAATAGGGATGATAATAGTAATAGGAGTTCTTCGAGGTGAGATCGATGTTATTCAGCACGATCCCGAGGATCCTGCTGCTCACGCCCCTTATGGCCTGGACCGACTTCCTGATATTGTCCCTGCCTGTCGTCCCGCCCCACACGACGAACACCACGCCATCCGCCAGCCGGGAAAGGACAAGCCCGTCGGAGAACACCATGACCGGCGGAGAATCGAGGATGATGCGGTCGTATTGCGAGCGCAGCTTCGAGAGCAGCAACCGCATGCTGTTCGAACCGAGCAGTTCAGAGGGGTTCGGCGCGAGCGTCCCGCCGGTGATGACGCTCAGGTTGGGGACCGCGCTTACCGGCCGGATCGCGGCAGCGGTATTGTTATGGTCTATGATCATATCGCTGATACCGATGAGATTGTCCAGGCCGAACACCTTGTGGAGGTTATGGCGGCGCATATCCGTATCGATCAGCAGGACCCGCTCCCCCATCTGCGCCATGGCCACAGCGAGGTTCGCGGCGGTCGTCGTCTTTCCTTCATTGGGGGTCGTGCTGGTGATGAGAAGGACGCGAAGGGGGTCTTCCTCCGTCGATGAAAGCATGATGCTGGTGCGGATCGAACGGTAGGATTCCGCGATGTTCGCCCGGGGACCGGAGAACATGTAGATCGGCCCCTCTTCCTTGCTCGTCGTCGGCACGTATCCCAGGAACGGGATGGTCAGCAGTTTCTCGATATCATCGGGCGTCTTGATGGTATCGTCCATGTATTCCACGAAGAACGCTGCAAAGATGCCGCCCATGATCCCGACGATCACTGCCAGGAGGATATTGCGCATTTTAGCGGGCTTCACCGATGAGTTGGGGATCGTAGCACCGTCCACGACCTGGGCATTCGATACGTTGATGCCGCTCGAGAGCGACGCCTCCTGCAGCTTCTTGAGCAGCAGCTCGTAGAACTGCTTGTTGCTTGCCGCCTCGCCGGCAATGACGCCGTAATCGATCGCCTTCCTGCCGAGGTCCAGGACCTCTATCTTCTGTTCTTCAATGGCACGCCGGAGCGAATTTTCCCTGCCCCTGGATATATCATAGTCCGTCTTTGACGCGTTCAGCATTTTCCGGGCTTCTGCAATGAGGTTCTTCTGGATCGATTCCAGCTCCGTCCTGGCCCGCACAATGGTCGGATGCTTGGGGCCGTACTTTTCGGAAAGATCGGAGATCTTCCGCTTGACGGTCAGTTCGTCGGTACGCAAGGCCTGGATCACCGGGTTGTTCATGATGTCCGGGACGGTCGCAAGAAGCTCCGTATCATTGATGACCGACTGAATCTGCTTGTACCGAACCTCGGTCTCCTGGCGTTTGCTCTCAGCCTGCACCAGTTGGGTCATGATCTCCTGGAGCTTCTGGGTGATCACGTTCTCCTTGGACTCGAAGGACACGATGCCTTTGCCTTCTTTATATTTCTGGACGACCTTTTCGGAATCCTCCACCTTGGTGCGGGATTCCACGGTACGCGCGGACAGCCATTCCACCGCGTCCCGGAAGGGTTTTACCCGGATATCGAGATTGTGTTCGATATAGGTCGATGCGATCCCGTTCGCCATGGCAGCTGCAACCATGGGATTCTCGGAAAGATAATTGATCTTCAGGATATTGCTCTTCCTGCCGACCTCCACCTCCATGTTCGCCAGGACCTCGCTGGTCAGGCCAGGATCGGACTCCTCCTGGATCACGGCGAGGGGGATCGGGTTCTTCGGCTTTTCCTTCGTTGGAAACACACTGAATATGGATTTCCTGATGCTCGTAAGGACCGAGGTGCCGCTGGATTCCTTTTTTTTCAGGAAGTAGGGATTATTCTCAAGCTGCAGTTTCCTGACAACGCGGTCGCCGAATGCCCTGCTGTTCAGGATCTCCACCTGGGTGCGGTAGTACTCCGAGGCGTCCCGCATCTGGATAAACGCTCCGCCTCCCTCGGTAAAGGTCATGGTGGGGTTCTTCTCGAGGTCGATCAGGACCTGGGCCGTACCCTTGTAGATGGGCGTGGCGGCGAAGGAATAGACCACGACGATGCCCACGACGACGGCAAAGAACGACAGGGCGATGCGACGTCGCTTGAGGAGGACTTTCCAGTAATCGAGTAAGTGGATCTCTTGTTCTTGGTTCTGCATTTTACAGACTCCTTTTTAACGGCAACTGACAAGCTGACATGCTCGCTTTCCTGTCTGCCAGCCTGTTCGCCTGCACTCTGTTTCTCTAAAAGAAACTCTCCGGCACCTGAATGATATCATCGGGCATCACCAGATCATCGAACTTCGCCTTGATCCTGATTTCACCTTTCTCCGTCTTGCGGATGATCCGCGTCCTTCCTTCGCTTGCCTTTATGGTGAAGCCGCCGGAAATGGTGATCGCCTTCAGCACCGTCAGCCCTTTGGTGATCTTATAAGCGCCCGGGGTCTTCACCTCGCCGTTCACATACACAAATGCCGCCTTGGGGACGTAGATGCTGTCGCCGGCCTGCACCGGCACATTCGCCGTCACGTCACCGTCCTCGAAAAGCCTCTTCGTATCCACGACAACGGACATTTCTCCTTTTGCCTTATCTTTATCGATCTTCTCCTGTGCGCTTACGGTACTCTGGGAAATAAGCTTCCGCTGGATAACGATCGTGTCGCCCGCGTTCAGCGTGATGCCCCCTGCGTCGGAGAGCACTTCCATGAGCGTCGAAGCACCGCGCAGGACCACAATGCCCGGCTTCGCAACCTCGCCGAGGACGGTCACTTTTTTGCTCTTATACTCCGCTATGAAGATGTGCACCTGCGGTTTAACGATATAGCCGGCTTCCAGCATGGCGGCGATCGCCTTTTCAGCATCTGCCACGTTTAGCTCGTTGACGGCCACTTCGCCGATGAGCGGAAAGGATATTTTGCCGTCGCCGCTTACCCGTGCCTCGGTGGCCAGATCGGGATTATCATAGACCGTGACCCTCAGGAGGTCACCCTCGCCGATGACGTATTCCTGCTGGGCTGCCGCGGAAAGCGGCAGGAGCATAAGCAGAACGAGGCCCGCGTCTGCCAGGATTTTTTTTAGGTCACCCATTGATGTTAATCTCCTCGAACTTAATGCTTTGAATATCGCAATCTCTCATTTCTGCCTCACGTCCATGAGCCATTCCTTCCGCTCCTGCGGGGTGATGACCACCGGTACCGTCGGCGGCTCTTTCTCTTTAACAACGGTCCTCTGGTTCACCCCGACATTGACGTTGCCTATGACATACGGCAGGATATTCCTTACATTAAGACCGTGATCCATCACAGCCACTTCCGTCCGGCCGGGTGAAGCCAGAACAACAAAATTCGCGAAGCCTCCCGGCGCAACAAGCGTGTTTCCCGCTTCGATCCGGAACGAAGAACCCGCCGCCCTTAGCTTATAGACGACAAACCGCGTCTTGCCCTCGATCACCCTGATGATCGTTGTCCTGCGGCCCGATGCCGGATCGAACGAATACTGGTTGACCCGCACAGCTGTCCCTGGCCCCAGGTTCATGAACGAATCATCGGTGAGCGTCATTTGCGCTGTGGAGTTAACGTCCGTCTCTATGATATCACCGACCTTGAATGCCAGGCCGCGCTTGACGACAAGTCCGCTTTCGGCGCCCGGCCGTTTCAGGATGACCCTTCCTCGCGCGGCGGTGATGGACCCGGTCTCCGGTTCGGCGGAAAGGACTATTGGAGGGTAAAAGAGGATGATCAGAGCTGCAACTGCAATAGAGCCGATACCGCAAAACCATCTGTGTACGATATATCGCAAATCCGTATTGGAACTGTCCCCTGACGACATTAAATGCTGATCGTATCAGTTTGCATGCTGGCATGCTGACAAGCGAACAGACGTTACCTGCTTGACAGCCTGTCAGCTTGCAGCCGGTTTTTTCAGAACGACATATTCGCCGAAAGGACGTACTGGGTCTCCTGGTAATCGTTCCCGGTGATGTTGGAATCCCTGTTCTTCTTGTTGTAATCAGCGCCGAACTCCAGCCAGTCCTTCATGGCATATCTGAGGCCAGCCCCCAGCATCCTCGTTTTGTCCTCTCGCACCGCGGTCTCCGGCGGTACGGCGTTTGAGAACCTGTCGGTCCCGTAGGAGCCGCGCAGAAGGAGCGCCATCTTGCTCATGAAACCGTGTTTCAGCTCTCCGTACACGCCGGTCGTGATGAAATAGGCGGTGCCGAAGGCGTTCGTTTCATTCACCCGACGCTGTCCTACCACGGTGAGCGACGTCAATTCAGTGAACTTATGGTTCAGGTCGACGGACCAGGACCAGACCGAGAAGTCCTTCACCGCCGAGTCTTCGAAGTCCTTGGAGGTCCTGCCGGCTTTTATGGTCCCCTTGGAACGTCCGGTCATCTCCCAGGTGATGCCGATCAGCAGCGAACCCATGGAGTTGTCCAAAGGAGTCGTGGCTTCGGTATAATCCACTGTCTTGCGCTCATACTCGACGAAGGCAGAGGTCTTGGGCAGGAAGCGGTAATAAAGATACCCGGCCATGATCCCCTCGTCGCGGTCACGAAAATTGCTGGTCATGAAGTTCCAGGTGGTCTTGCTGTAGTCCAGCTGGACCTTGGAACGTCCGGTCAACTGATAGGCCGCCGATGCCGAACCGGAGTTGGTGCGGAACACCTCGATAAAGCCCGTAGCGGACGAACCGCGTCCTTCGTGTCCCTTGTCAAAAGCACCGCCCGCGGTCAAACTGAAAAAACTGCCGAGTTGGAGACCCAGCAGGCCCTTCGCGTGATGATCGGTCGTGGTCTCGCCCCGATACGTTCCGTACCGGCTGTCAACGGCGTAATACTCTGCTTCCAGCCGGTGCATCCCGAATGGCCACTGGAGCTTCACGCCCGGCGTCGTAACGGTTATGGAGTCGTTCTTCTGCAATGTCGATGTGCTGTAGATGTTATCGCTGAAGACCTCCTTCAGCGACACAAAGGGATGCACTTCCATTTTACCGAAACGTATGTTCCCCTCTGCCTCAGCTCTTTCCGAAAATAAACAAGCCGCGAGGACCAGTACAATGGCAAACCTATGCGCGATGCTCATCCGGTCGGTGATCCTTTCGTGTAAAATTCGAATATCGCCTGCAAGCTTACTGGCTGACAAGCTGGCAGGCAAACAGGTCAACAAGTGAATGTACGGTGAATGACTATCTGATCCTTGAATGTTGAATATTTATTTCTTACGGTCTATACGGGCTCGCCGGCAGCGTAGAAGGCGTGCCGCCACCGCCGCCGCTGATCGACGGCGCAGGAGCTGGAATGTATGGCGATGAGTCCAGGGGAAGCGGTCCCCCGTAGACCGGAGCGCCGGGAGTTGTACCATTGGCGACAGCGGTCGCGATCGCGGCAGGAGGCGCACCGGCATCCATCGCGCCTGAAATAACGACCTTCTTGTCCGCCCCGGCGCCGAGCGCCGCGGCCGTTACGACGCTCAACGGCGCGCCGTGCTCGACGGCCGCTGTGACGACCTGTTTGGCCGAATACCCCTCGGCGATCGCGGTGTAGACCACGATGGCTGGATTTACGCCCGCGTCAAGCATTGCCTTGACCGCCTGCTCGATCGGCATCCCCGACTCCACCGCCCTGTCCATGACCGCGCCCAGGTTGATCCCTTCCGCCAGATCCCGCGAGATGTCCTTTTCCGTATATTTGGCGATCTTCTTCGGCGCCCCGCCCTGGCCGCCATTTGCCGACGATCTCGGATTCGTCAGCGTGGTCAGACGGATGAGTTCTTCCCTGCGAGCGGACGACAGCGCTGACGCGGGCTCGGGTGACTTGCCTTTCTTTACGGAGGTGACCTGGTCAGCGCCCAGCATGATGGAGCCGTTCACCGACGCAGACGAGCTTTTCACGCTTACCGCGCCCTCAAGCACGGCGATCTCCGTGGTGTTCTCTCCGCTGGTCACCGCGACGTCGGTCCCCCGCACGCCGGCAATGGCGTTCTGGGTCTCGATGGTGACGTTCGAGTCCTTCCATTTTATCTCGCTTCCCGAAGTATGGGATTTGAACAGCTTGGTGATCATGAAGCGGACCGTCCCCTTCAGCGTCTTCATAACGGAATTGCGGCTACCCTGCTCACGGTCGACAAGATGGCCTTTCATCTGAACGCTCGAATTCGGCGCTACGATAACGATGGAACCGTCCGACAGCAGGATCTGGGCCTTGACGTCCTCTCCGGTCTTCACCGTGTCCCCCAGGAAGACAGCGTCGCCTGGTTTGGCCGTGAGGAGGGCCGAATACCCGGTGCGGACGATGCGCGGATGCTGTGCAGGGTCCTTGCTCTCCACCAGTTTGACGTTGCCTACGAACTGGTCCTGTCCTGATGCGACAGGCGGGAAACCCGCAACAAGAACGAGCGAGAGAAATAAAACGATATGCGTCACCGCGCCACGACATTTGTTCATTGTATGCATCCCATATACCGACATACCAAGACCTCCCCCGGCAGGGCCTCATGCGCACTGCCACTATCCGAACGTGACCGAATATCCTGCCATGACCGACAGCTACGGCAGGGAACGGACCGGCAGTATGGAAAAATAAAGCGTCTTCATTCCGGTCCCGACACCGCCGTTCCTCATATTGACGACCCATGCTTCTCCGGAGTTGTAAATGTGCTCCGTTGAGGTCCAATAGTCATCTTCTTTGATGTCCTTCATGCCAAGTGCATGCAGACCTGCCGCCACGGTCCCGGCCCGATCACTGCCGAATCGCTGCTCCTTCACATGTCCTACCAGTGTCTCCAGTTCTTCCCGAGAGGGCAGTCTCCAATTCTTGTGACCCCCATAGACCTCGCGGTTCAAGCTGTCAATATACTCAAAGGCGCCGCTCCAGGAGACGGTCTGTTCAGCCAGATGTCCGTTCAGCGGCCACATGAGCCTGGTCCTATTATCAACGAGAGTATTTTCAAAAAGCTCAAAACGCGGTTTTTTTGTTTTCCCTTCCTGTTTCTCTGCCGACACAAAGTTTGCACCGAGCACGGCGAGAATACCAAGCATACATAAAATTGTGATTATCGAAACTTTTCTAACTTTACGTTCAAACTTGATCTTATTGTCCATCACGCAGAAAAACCTCTGGATGTATTTTTCGTAATATAGACGGGTATTTATACCATGTTTGATCTCTTTGAGTCAAAGAAAAAAACGCCTTTTCCCGGGGTATTTTAGGGGTATTGGACAGAATAAAAAAAGCCGTAACTCCTGAGAGTTACGGCTTTTGTACAATGGTCGGGGTGAGCCGATTTGAACGGCCGACCACTCGCACCCCAAGCGAGTGCGCTACCAGGCTGCGCCACACCCCGATTTCTTTGGAACGTTACAGAACCAGCCTGCACACCGGCGGGCTGACAGGCTGAAAGACCATAATCGTATGACCTGCGATGCTATTTCAGCAGTTCCAGTATCTCCCGGATCTCTTTCTTCGCCGATTCCAGGACATCATCCGTGTCATGTCCGGACCGTCCCCGCAGTTTCTTTTTTGCTCCTGAGATGGTATAGCCGTTCTGATAGAGAAGCTGCTTCACCTGGAGGATGTTATCGAGGTCCTTCTTTGTGTAGAGGCGCTGGCCTGACTTTCTTTTTTCCGGCCGGAGATGGGGGAATTCCGTCTCCCAGTACCGTAACACATAGGGCGCAAGGCCCGAGATCCTGCTCACCTCACCGATCCGGTAAAAAAGCTTACTCGGCTGCCGGGGCTGCAGAGGCTGTTGATTCTGTTGACTCAATGACATGTTCCTTGAATATCATGCTCGGCCGGAAGCTCACGACGCTGCGAGGAGTGATCTCGATCTCCTGGCCTGTTTTTGGATTACGTCCTTTTCGCGAACGTTTTTTCCGCACCACAAAGTTCCCGAATCCGGAGAGCTTGACCGTCTCGCTCTGCTTCAGTGTCTGCTTTATGGTGTCCAGGATCATCTCCACCAGCTCTTCCGCGTCCTGTTTCGGCAGGCCGACCTTGTCAAAAACGTCTGAGATGATGTCTGCTTTGGTCATATACACCTCCTGAACGTGCGATACTATAGAAGATAACTGTTTCAAAGTCAAGGGGAATTTGCACTGCTCCGGATGGACGCTGCGGAGAGGGTGATGAATATTTATCTTGCCTCCCCTGCCGAATTATTATAGTATTGTGCCGTTTGGACTATCCTGCCGCACGGAGGAAACATAATGCCGGACCTGGACCTGGTCACCGTATCGAGCGTGGAAAAGCTGGAGTCTCTCAGGACAACCATCAACGAGCTTTTTGAGCACGGCAAGTATGCCGAGATCATCCAATCCATCGGGATGCACTCGATCCTGATGGAGCCGGAGCACATGATCGGCGACCAGGACAGCCTGTACCATCTGGTACTGAACCTCAAGAAGAAGAAGATACATCGCGAGGACCCGAAGCGATATTCCTCCTGGCTCATTTCCTTCCCCGCCCTTCTCAGCCGCATTGTGGAAGAAGGACAGGTGATCGCAGACGACGCGGCGCAATCGGCCCTTGTCTCACGCCTGACCTCGTTCGGCCCCTTTACCTCTGTTGACGAGTTCTATTTCTGGGCATTGGACGACCGCAGGCTTCCACTCGACCAGATCATCCGCTATATCGACAGAACGCTGGAGATGCAGAAGTAATAAGAACATTCAAGGTTCAATGTTTAAAGTTCAAGGATTGACTGTCAATAACAACCTTTTCCCCATTGGACGCGAAGAATCGCTGGCGTTTAAGAATAATCATTTAACCTTAAACCTTGAATATCGAACCGTCTATACTTTCCATCACATCCTCGACCGTTATATCCTCCATGCACCGAACGCCAATGTCACAAGTGCGTTTGAAACATGGTGAGCATGCCAGGCCTTTTCTTACCACCGCGTGGCCGGGGCCGTAGGGGCCTGTTCTCCAGGGCGCAGTAGGGCCGAAGAGCGCCACCACCCTGGCGCCCGCGGCTGCCGCCAGATGCATGGGACCTGTGTCCGTGGTGATGAACAGGTCCGCCAGCGTGGCAAGGGCGGCCAGTTCCCGGAGCGTCGTCTCCCCCGCCCAGTTCACCGCCTGCTCCCGCATCATGCCCCGTATCCGTTCCGTGACCGCCCGGTCATCGGGGCTCCCCGTAAAGACCACCACGGCGCGCCGTTCGGTGATCAGCCGGTCAGCAAGAAGGGCGAATTTATGTTCATCCCAGAGCTTGGTCGTCCACCTCGCAACAGGATTTATCACGACAAGCCCGCGTCCATCCTTCACCATGCCGGCCGTGCGCTGCCGCATGACCTCGCGCTCTTGTTCGACGGGCAGCGTGCAGGCCGGTGAGGGATCGACGGCGCCCAGATAGCGCGCCACATCAAGATACCGTTCCATCGCGTGTTTTTCCCTGTCATACGCGGGCAGCCGCTCGTTCAGGAACAGATAGGACAGCTCCCGCGTCCCGTCATAGCCGATCTTCCGCTTCGCCCGCGCAGCGCCGATAATGACACCGCTTTTCAGCAGCCCCTGAAGATCGATGGCTATGTCGTAATGTCTCTCGCGCAGCTTGCGGAGAAAGCCGGTGATCTCTCCCAGCGCCCCCATGAACGTCGATGGGCGGCTCAGCATGCGCATCCATGACGTCCTGCGGCTTACCAGCAGACGGTCAATGAGCGGATGGTCTTCCAGGATGCCCGCCGCGGCCTCTTCGACGACCCAGTCGATCCCGCTCACGGGAAAGACCTTCTTGACGGCCTCGAGGCAAGGCAGGGCCTGAACCACGTCGCCGATGGCCGATAGTTTCACGATTAGTATTCTCATGATCGTGGCAATGATAATCCATCGGTCGCGTTCCGTCAACCGGAAACAATAACCTACTGCTCTGTCGTCGATCGGCGGTACGAGCACAGTGCGTTCTGAACGCTGAGAAGGTCCGGGACATGCTCCATGCGGCTGCGGGCAGAGCGTTATCCCGCATTTCGCTAATCTTGTTCTTTCCCAAAAAATATGCTACAACGATGGCATGAAGAACTACCTGGCCTGGGCGCTGCTCGCGGTCCTCGTGGCGGTCTCGTTCGCACGCAATGAAGTATGGCGCGATGAAGGAAGGACATGGGAAGACATCATTCAAAAATCTCCCCGGAAGGCGCGTGCCTACAACGAACTGGGCCTCCACCTGCTGGATGGCGGAGACCATGCCGGTGCGCTCAGGGTCCTCGGCAGGTCCCTGGAGCTCAATCCCTATCAACCGCAGGTGTACATCAATCTGGGCATTGCGTTCGAGAGGACGAATCAGGTCGAAAAGGCCATCAAGGCCTATGAACTTGCCCTGTCCTACCAGCCAAACGATCCGACCGCTTATTACAATCTCGGTGTTCTTAACTACACCACCTTAAAGGACCGGAACAAAGCGCTGGGCTATTTGATCCGGGCGCGGGACCTGAATCCCCTTGAGCCCGATGTCCACCAGTATCTGGGATCGATCTACGCTGAGCAGGGAAATATAGACCTCTACCGTCAGGAAATGGCGCTATTCGAACGGTTGAGACACAGAACACCGGTACACAAGCGTTGAGCGGAAGTCTCAATCAGGCATGAGTGAAACGGAAGTTGACGCTGACCTTGATATGGGTGACAGGGGTACACGAGGATTAAAATGATCGATCGGATTAATTGCCAGAGGTGAAGGTCAGGCGGCCGGATCACACGTTTTTTTTGCCGCCCTCGTTATTGTTCGAAGCGACGCAACCCTCACAGGAAAAGATCCCGCGGGCGTTAAGCTCCCGGCGCCGTACGTCGCACAAATGATGGGTAATGGCATCGGAAAAAAGCTTGCAAAGGACCGTAGTTGCCCCATCCGGTACATGTACATGATGTCCAATGGTCTTGTCTATGCCGTCATTGTTGTCCATGTACTTGATATTTAATGCAATTATAGTGCCAGCCATACACGGGACCTAATAAGCGTACCGGCATGTCCGTTCCAGCGAAAGACACGCATCCTTATTTTGCTCTAATATCGTTATAATGCAATGAATTTGATGAGATTTCCCCTTTCGGCCAGTGACTGCATGCGTGAAAGTGCCAGTATGTCCCTCCATACTAAATACGAGCCTTGACATTTTCATGAGTAATTTTGCTCATTACATGCTCAATACCGCTCATTATTACCGGTATCCTCTATTGAAGACCTCGGGCCATATATTCATTTTTCAGATATAGCAGTAAGCATTTCCGCTTGCAATTTATGATGGTTTTGCTACAATTTTTTCGGGATAGTTGTTTATACCAGGCAGGTTCGATGCTCCGCCTGCCTGCATTTGTCCCAGGGAGGGAATAGCATGGCTATAAAGAAGGCAAAGAAAAAGGCAGCGACAAAGACCAGAAAGACCGCTCCGAAAGGATCCGCTCCGAAAACAGCCCTGAAAAAAAGATCTCTCAAAAAGACAGCAAAGAAAAAGAAGGCTGTAAAGAAGGCCACGAAGAAGATTGTTAAGCGATCTGTTAATAAAAAGGCGGCGGCCGGGAAAACCCTCACCAAGAAGACGCTCCTGGTGAAACCCGGCCCTCCTGCCGGCACGGCACCCCCCGTTGAAGAACCCGCCTCAAATGAAGAGGCCATCGGTGTCATTACGCACTATTACAGCCACCTCGGCGTGGCGGTGGCGCAGTTGAACAAGGGCGCGCTCAAGACCGGTGATACGATCCACGTGAAAGGCCACACCACGGACTTCACGCAAACGGTCGATTCCATGGAATACGAGCACCAGCATATCGATCAGGCCGGCGCCGGCCAGAACATCGGGCTCAAGGTCATCGACCATGCGCGGGAGCACGACATCGTATACCGGGTGAAGTAAGTTCCCCGAGCCTTCATATCAGCCAAGATCTGTCAGCGCAGAAAGAATCTTCTGCGCTGTTTTTTTGCCAAGTAAACAAGAATGACCCGATATTGCCATCCGGATCCGGCATCCACGTGGTAGAATAGGAACAAAGGAGCCACCTATCCCCACCCTGCACGGCAATACAACAGGCCTCAAACCTGCCGAGATCAAGACGCTCGAACGGCTCTACCGGCGAAAGATGCCGCCCGACGCGGTCATTACGCCCGAGGCTGCCCGTGCCCTGACCGAGGCATCCTCCATGATCGGCCGCCAGGTAGGCCTCATCATCGACCGGTCGGGCAGTGTCCGGGACGTCCTGGTCGGAACGAACCATGATATCCTGATCCCCGACCTATCCGAACACCGTCTCGGCGCCAAACGGCTCCGCGGTGTCCGTTTCGTCCATACCCATCTCAAGGACCAGCCGTTGAACCAGGAAGACCTGACGGACCTGGCGCTCCTCAGGCTCGACATGATGGCCGCCCTGACGGTCCTGAAGGACGGTCTTCCCGGCGCCCTGTCCATGGCGCACCTGCTCCCGCCGAACCCCGAGGAAAAGTTCTACGAGGTCATCCCCCCGCAGTCCGTCCACGGCCTGACGATAGACGCCTTCGACCTGGTCACGACCATCGAACGCGAGATGGAGCGAATCCAGCGCGCCGTGAAGGTCGTCATGAAGGACCGCGCCATCCTCGTGAGCGTGTCCAAAGCGGCACGATCGGAACAGGAGGAGTCCATCGAGGAGCTGAAGGAGCTCGCCCGGTCCGACGCGATCCATGTCCTCGATACGGTCATCCAGCGGCCCCACGACATCAATCCGCGTTATCTCCTCGGTGAAGGCAAGCTCAAGGAGCTCATCATCCGCTCCCAGCAGCTCGGCGCGGACCTTATTGTTTTCAACCAAGACCTCACTCCGGCGCAGGTCAAGGCCATCGGCGACATCACCGAGATGCGCGTCATCGACCGCACCCAGCTGATCCTCGACATCTTCGCCCGACGGGCGCATAGCGGCGACGGAAAGGTCCAGGTGGAGCTCGCCCAGCTGAAGTACCGGCTTCCCCGCCTTTCGGAACGATCGACCGCCCTCTCACGGCTCACCGGAGGCATAGGCGGCAGGGGCCCCGGAGAGACCCGCCTCGAGATCGACATGCGCAGGGCGCGCGACAAGATACGGCGGCTCGAAAAACAGCTCGACGCCCTCGGCAAGGCGCGGAGCCAGCGTCGGGAGCGGCGCGTCAGCAGTTCCATTCCGATCGTATCGATCGCGGGATATACGAACGCCGGAAAATCAACGCTCTTCAACGCGTTGACCAGGGCCTCCGTTCGATCAGAGGACCTCCTCTTTGCAACGCTCGACACTGCCACGCGGAGGCTGCGATTCCCGAAAGAGCGTGAGGTGGTCATCACCGACACCGTGGGTTTTATCCGCGACCTGCCCAAGGACCTGTTGGGCGCCTTCCGTGTCACCCTCGATGAAATGCGCGACGCCGACCTCATCCTGCATATTGTCGATATCGGCAATCCTCGCTTCGAACAGCAGATAGGGTCTGTCGATGCGATCCTGACCGAGATCGAACTGGACGAAATCCCGAGGCTCATGGTGTTCAACAAGGTCGACCTGGTGAACCCGCTCTGGGCAAAAGCGATCGCGAGCCGGTTCCAGGGCATTGTTTGCTCTGCACTGGATCCGGACAGCTTTGGACGTTTGATGAAGGAGATCGAGGAACGGGTATGGCCGGAGGGTGAAGGATAGGGTCAGGGGTCAGGGGTCAGGGGTCAGGGGTCACGTATTCGCTTGTTAGCCTGCCAGCATGTCAGCTTACTCACTTGTCAGCCTGTCAGCATACTTCGTCACTTCCCGCCAATGGAAAGTTCTTTTACCCGGAGCGATGGGCAGCCTATCCGGCCGAAAAAACGCAGATCGCTGCCTACGGCGTCGATGTTCTTCATCAGATCGAGGATATTGCCCGCGATGGTGATCTCCCTGACCGGGTAGGCCTTCTTCCCCTTCTCGATCCAGAACCCCATGGCGCCGACGGAAAAATCACCCGAGATCGGATTGGCCATATGGGCGCCCATGATCTCCGTTACGAGGAGGCCTTTCTGTGTCGAAAGGATCATATCTTCCTGCGACTGAGCTCCGGGCGCAATATACAGATTGGTGACACCGACACCGGGCATCCCCCTGAAACCGCCGCGCATGCCGTTCCCCGTTGATACGGTCCTGTCCTTGTTCGCCGCGTAGGTGTTGTAAAGGTAGAGGGCAAGCCCGCCCTTGTCGATGACCGTTTTTTTCCTCATGGGAACCAATTCATCATCGGACGGCGCCGTCCCAAGCCCTCCTGCAAGCAAACCGTCATCGTAAACCGTGATGAGCGGAGAAACGACCGCGGTGTCGAGCTTTCCGATGAACAACGACTTCTTCTTTTGCACATTCTCCGCGGAGAACCCGCTCGCCATGATGGAGAGGAACTCCTCCGCCACCGACGGGTCCAGTACGACCGGCGCCTTGACCGAATCGATAGAACATGCTCCGAGGAGATCGAGGGCCTTCCGCGCCGCCCGCCTGCCGACCTGCTCGATGTCCAGCTCTCGATAGAAACGCCGCACATCGTGTTCCCACCCTGCCTGCGATTCGCCCTGGTGCTCGGCGACCACTTCGATACTGGCAGAGACCGCGGTCGATCCGGTAAGGACCTCAGCGCCAAGGCTGTTCATGATCAGGGTCGAGGAATCGGAGAATCCTGCCGACGCTTTGCGTATGCGCTTGACCCTCGGGTCCACGGCAAATGCCTCCCGTTCCATGGCCATGACGCGTTCGATCTTTTCCCCTTCCGACAGCGCGACAATGGCCGGATCAAAAATGGAAACGGACTGATAGGGTGCCGGCGGTACGGCGGGGATGCTGTGGAACAGGTCGGACGCGGTGTTCCGCGCATTGGTCACGGCAGAGCCCGCGAGCGCGCGCAGGGAATCCGGCGTAAGGTCCGTGGTGTAGGCAAATCCCATGCGGTCGCCGACAAGCACCCGCAGACCCGCGCCGATGTCACGGGCACGCTCGAAGGCATCTACCTTCTGGTCCTTCACTTCTATCGTGGTCGAGGAAGAGCTTCGGATATAGATCTCTGCAGCGGTTGCTTTGAAGAAAGCGGCGAGGGAAAGGATCTGTTCTGCGATTCTTCGGTCAATGGAGTTCATCGGATCCCCTTCGGCATGGTCAAGACAGGAATATCAAGACAGGTACTAAGGAGAGCACATTTTTGAAAAGCATTCTGCCACCGAGAACTCAGAGTTCACAGAGAAATGATAGGTTAAGAGGTATTTAGATTTTCTCGGTGTCCTCGGCGACCTCGCCTAGAGGCGCCTACTTCTGGCTGTGGCGTAAAGAATTTATTGCTCTTGTCGGCTTATGCAATGACCTGCTACGGAAGGTTACTCGAAGTAGCTCGCCGAGGCTGTGTCCGACTCCCAGACGGTGACGCTGGCGACCTCGATATTGTTGTCATTGACCTTCTTGACCATGCTGTCATAGATCCACTTGGCGACATTCTCCGAGGAAGGATTGATCTGCGTGAAAGGAAAGATATCGTTCAGGAAGGTGTGCTCGAGCTGGTCCAGCACCTCGCGGAGCGCCTTTTTCAGGTCATGGAAATCGATGGCCAGCCCGATCTCATTGAGCCGTTCCGCGGTGATCGCAACGGTCACGCGCCAGTTGTGGCCATGAAGGTTTTCGCACTTACCCTTGTAGCCGCGCAGCTGATGGGCCGCAGCGAATTTTGATTCTACCATTAGTTCGTACATGGCGGTGATAATAAGTCAGGGACATCAAAAAGTCAACACCCAAAAGGGCGGAACGGTCATTTTTCTCTGGATAAAAAACGGTTTTTTGTATATTCTTAGGTCCATGAAACAGCACAGGAAAGTCGATCTGTTCAAGGGCCTCTCCGACGCGGAGTTCAAGGAACTTGAACCCTATCTCTCCACGTCACTTTACAAGAAGAAGGATACCATCTTTTCCGAGGGCGAGCCGCCGGAATGGTTCTACCTGGTCCTGACGGGCAAAGTGAAGATCACCAAGTTATCCCACGAAGGCAAGGAGATCATTCTCGAGGTGATCTCACCCACCGACATCTTCGGAGGCGTCGCCGTCATCAAGGGGTTCCCCTATCCTGCCAATGCCGTTGCCATGGAGGACAGCGAGGTCCTCAAAATATCGAGAAAGAACCTCATGCGGCTCGTGGACCGTTTCCCGAACCTCATGTACTGCATGGCGCTCCAGATGGGGGACCGCATGAAAAGTTCCCATGACTCCCTCAAGAACATCGCCCTCGAGCGCGTGGAGGCGCGGATCGCGGCGCTTCTGCTCAAGCTTGCCGGCAAGGTCGGGATCGAGACCAAAAGCGGCATCACGATCGACATGCGCCTCACCAAGCAGGACGTCGCGGACATGGTCGGCACCACGGTGGAGACCTCTATCCGCACGTTCACCAAGTTCAAGAAGGCCGGTCTGCTCGCGGACAAGGACGGCAGGATCATCATACTGGACAAGAATGGGCTCGAGGCCTTCTCGTCATAACGGCGGCACTCGTTATTCCCTATCCGCACAGATTTCTTTTGATCTTCTCGACCGTAATCCTCTGCGTCCCGGGAAAACCTACTGAGGCTGCTGGACCGGGGGCATCATGGTCTTCAGCATGTTGTAGAAAAAGAGGAAGATCGACGTCGTTTCCAGCACACCGGCTGCCGTCGTGAACACCACTAACATGCCTGACGGGTTGAACACATTGATCGTGTAGAACAACAGCATGGCGATCAGGCCGATGTTGGCCATCCAGAATTGTATCTCTCCGAGTGCTTTGCTGTGCATCGCTCTGCCCATGAACTTCGGCAGGATATGGTAACCCACGCCGAAGATCATCATGGATACCCATCCAAGCATGTTCAGATGCGAGTGAACGAATTTGAGCGCCATGGCCTTCTCACTTCCCAGCATGGCGATACCTACCAGCGAAGAAATCCCCAGATAAACGATGCTCATGATGATGAACCTCCTGACAAATGTCTCCATTCAGTGCCTCCTTTAAGGTTATTGTAAGTAAGTATACCAAAGGACGTGCCGGCCCGCTATGACCCTGGTCATAGAGGATTACCGACATCTTTTTTCTGACCATTGCCTGCCTCGTCCGTATGATATGCGTCATACCAATCCCGCCGGTTTCTGGTATCATATGATCATACCAAGTTCAAGGAGGTTTCCATGCTTGCAGAGAAAAAGAAAGTGACAAAGGATACCCTTATCGGCGACGCCATCAAGAACGTACCCGGAGCGCGTGCGGTCATCGAGAAGCACTTCGGCAACGGATGCTTCACCTGCCCCGGCATCAACGTGGAATCGATCTCCTTCGGCGCCATGATGCACAATCTCGATCCGGACAAGATCGTCGCCGAGATCAACGCGGCGCAGGAGGGATAACGTGGCGAACAAAGAGATCAAATGCTACTTGTGCGGTTCCGATGATAAGGAAAAGACCTATCTCCCCTGCTACAACGAAGGCAAGGAAAAGATCGTCTGCACCCGCTGTCTGCCCATGCTCATCCATGGCGCGCATTAACTCCTGTACTGCTCGTACAGATACAGATATTGAACGGCTCCCTCCGTCCCCCGGCCACTCCCCCTGTTCTTTCGGCCGGGGGATTTTTTATCCGGACAGGTCCTTATATATCTGGAAATTGACCGGCAATCTTGGTACACTGGGCCATGAAGACGGAACTTGCCGTCGTGCTCGTAAGCGGCGGAATGGACAGTTGTGTCGCGGCCGCACTGGCGAATGAGCACTATCGTCTGGCATGCCTGCACGTGAATTACGGCCAGAGGACCGAAGCGCGGGAACTGCGCGCGTTCCATGAACTGGCGGAGTTCTACCAGGCCGAGAAACGCCTCGTCGTCAGCATCGAGCACCTCAAGGTCATTGGCGGTTCGGCACTGACGGACGCCAGCATTCCCGTTCCCGTATCGGGTTCTATGCAATCCGCAGTTCCCACGACCTACGTTCCCTTCCGGAACGCCCATCTCCTTGCCATCGCCGTGTCCTGGGCCGAGGTCATCGGCGCGACGAGGATCTACATCGGCGCGGTGGAAGAGGACAGCTCCGGTTATCCCGACTGCCGCGAGGTCTTCTACCAGGCCTTCAACAAGGTCATCGAGACGGGAACGAAGCCGGAAACGCGGGCCGAGATCATCACTCCGCTCATCCATATGAATAAATCCGCGATCGTGCGGAAAGGCGCCGAGCTGGGCGCACCGCTCCATCTTACGTGGAGCTGCTATCAAAACAGCGAGAGGGCCTGCGGCAGGTGTGAGAGCTGCGCGTTGCGTTTGAAAGGGTTCCGGGAGGCGGGAGTGAAGGACCCGATACCCTATGAAGAGTAGTGTCAGCTGCCAAGACTAGAAGGTATACACAAAGCTGGTCACCAGCAGCATGACGGTCAGTACGATCATCACCGCCACGGTGAACCAGGCGACCACGTTCATCCGCTTCGAGTTGACGTATTCCCCCATGATCGACGCGTCATTGATCAGCCGCAGCATGATGACCAGCACAACAGGCAAAAGCATCCCGTTGATGGTCTGCGACAGGTACATGATCTTGATGAGCGGCGCGTTCGGAAGCAGGATCACCCCCGCCCCGATCACGATGAAGCCCGTATAGAACCCCAGGAACTGCGGCGCCTCCCGGAACGTCTTGTTGATCCCCGACTCCCATCCGAATGCCTCCGAAAGTCCATAGGCTGTTGCCAGCGGCAGGACGAAAGCCGCGAGGAACGACGCGTTCAGCAGGCCGACGGCGAAGAGATGTGAGGCAAAATCTCCTGCCAGCGGCTGCAACGCCTGCGCGGCGTGCTCCGCGGAATCAACGATCACGCCTGCCGGATGCAGAATGGTCCCGGTGCTGAGCACGATGAAGAAAGCGATGAACACGGTCATGAAGGACCCGGCGTAGACGTCGAACTTGGCATACCGGTACTCCTCGACGCGGATCCCCTTGTCCACGACGGCCGACTGCAGGTAGAACTGCATGTAGGGAGTGATCGTCGTTCCCACCATGGTGATGAAGAGCAGCAGATAGTCCTTATCGAGCCTGATGTGGGGCACCATGATCTGCCGGGCAACCTCTTTCCACGGCGGATTGGACATGATGCCGGAGAACACATAGGTGAGGTATATCAGGCTGATGGCGATCAGGAACCGCTCAACCTGCTTGAAATTCCCCTTCACGACAACCAGCCAGACGACGAACGCGGAGATCGGCACGGAAATATGCTTGTGTACGCCGAAAAGCTCCATACTCGCCGCGATGCCTGCGAACTCGGCGATAAGAACGGTCAGGTTCGCGAAGACGAACAGCGCCATGATGGCAAGGGTCACCCGGATCCCGAACTGTTCCCGGACCAGATCGCCGAAGCCCTTTCCGGTCACAACACCCATCCGCGATGACATCTCCTGGATCACTGCCAACGCGAAGGTAATGAGGATGAGCGCCCACAGGAGCCCATACCCTTCCCGCGCGCCGACAATGGAGTACGTGGCGATGCCGCCGGCGTCGTTGCCGGCGTTCCCCGCGATGAATCCCGGCCCGATCACCGACAGGACCACGAGGAAACGGTTGTTCACGATAGTGTTCTTGACGCGTTCGAACAGTTTCACAGATCAGCCTCTTGCTCCCTCTCGGCGCAACCGCATACGGAAGGATCAATGGATCGGGGACGCCGGGATCGTTGTGAAGATCGGATGGACTACATTTTCCTCCTGCGTTTTCTTGACGCAGGAGGCAGGAGGAAGTCGACCACATCGTCCACGGTCACAATGCCCCGCATGACCATGTTCTCATCGACGACTGGCGCAGCCAGCAGATTGTACTTCGAAATGAACTCGGCCACATCATTCTGTTCGGCCTCGACCGACAGCGTCTTGACCGGCGATCGCATGATGTCCTTGATCATGGTCTCCGGCCTGGCGAGGATAAGGTCCTTGAGCGTCACGACGCCCAGCAACCGTTCCTGGTCATCGAGGATATAGAGATAGTAGACGGTCTCGACGTCGGGGGCCTCGAGCCGAAGTTCCCGGATGGCGTCCTCGACGGTCATGTCCGGCGGGAACGCAAGGAACTCGGTGGTCATGAGACCGCCCGCGGTGTCCTCTTCATGTTCAAGAAGCTCCTGGACCTCATCGGCGTCCTCTTTTTCCATGAGACCTATGAGCTCTTTGGCCTTGTTCTCCGGCAGATCGCCGAGAACGTCAGCCGCCTCGTCGGGCGGCATCTGCTCAAGGATATCGGACGCCTTTTCCTTGGACATGTCATCGATGATGTCCGCCTGCACGCTGGGCTCCAGCTCATGCAGGGCTTCGGCCGCGGTCTCAACATCGAGGGTGCCGAAGATCACCGTCCGCTCCTTCTGCGAGACCTCGCTGATGATCTCGGCGAGGTCAGCTGGATGCATTTTTGAGGCCTTCTGGCGGGAAATGGTCAGGGTGAGCCGGGAAAGCTTTGGTTCGACCGGCTGAAGGTAATGCCAGCCGATCAGGGTGTTCGGCAAGCGGTACCGGAACAGGGAAAGGAAGCTCTCTCCCCTTACTTCGAGGCCGAGCCTCCTCAGGAAGCCTCGAAGGCCGATGTCAACGGCGACCAGGCACATCTTCCCGTTCACGTCACCCAACCGAAGGTCGTTGACGCGCACCAGCTTGGCGCCGTTGATGTCCACGATCTGCTTGTCCAGAAGATCCCGGTAGATCAGGATGTCCGCAGGGGCCGGATCGGAGGATTGCAGGTCCTTCCGCAGTACGTTCGCCGAGATAACGCGTTTGTTGAAAAGATTTACCTGGTCCCAGGAGATCAGGAAGGTCTGTTTCCCGGCGACGGCGACCAGCGTCGTGACCGCGGGAAAAGGATCTCCCAGTCCTACCGTGATATCCTTGAGTTTCCCGATCTCTTCGCCTGTCTGATCGAGGACCGGATGCTTATACACGTCGCTTATGAAGATATCTCCGGCGAAAAAGGGCATGCGGCGCTCCGGGTGGGCAGTAGGTTTATCGCGTCGCGCTGATTATACCAGCGGTCAGGTTCAAGTCAAGGAAAAACCCGGTCGTTTGTGATACACTACGATTAAAGAAGGAGATATCTGATCGAGCGCAGATCACGACGTTCGCAGGGCCGCAAAGCAAATTCTATAAATCCTTAAAATATCGGTATAAGTATATTTTACGTGATAGATAGTGTTGTTTCTGCTATATTTTTTACGAACCTCTGCACGCGCCCCTTCGGGGAAAGGAGCCATACCCATGTCTGACCAGTCCATGAAAGAAATCAGAAAAGAGATCTATCTGCTGATCCATAAGGCAGAACAGATGCTTGAGCTCACCGAGGACGCATTCATGAAGAACAAAGCGGCTTCTCTGGACCAGGCCGAGTCACTCGCAAAGGAGATCAGAGGACAGGAGGACGCCCTCACGGAGAAGCTGGCCAAGATGGCCGCGTCCGGAGGCGAGGCCCGCGCCATTCTGGCCGTGCCGGTGCATATCGAGAAGATCGCTGTCAGCATCGAGCGCATCGCCAGCAACATCAGGGTCAAGATAAAGGACGGCCTTCTCTTCAGCGACAAGGCCATTCAGGAGACCGGGAGGCTGCTCGCGAACGGGAAGGAAATGCTCAAGAAAGCGGGACAATCCGTGGTGACCGGTTCTTCCGAAAGCCTGGAGACCGTCAGGATCGACAGTGACGCCATGATCCGCATGTCGAATGACTTCGCAACCGCCCATGAGGACCGGCTGGTGGCCGGCGAATGCTCTCCCAAGGCATCATCGAACTATCTGTGCATTCTCTATGCCTTCGAGGACATGGCATCCCATACCAAGGACGCCGTAAAGAGACTGTCAATGAAATGACCGTCTTCCTCCTCATCTGAGATGCTTCGGCACCAGGAACAGTATCGTTCTTGATCAGTGTTTGAACACCCGCTGGCCCGTAAAGACCATGGTAATCTTGGGGTTGGCCTCGTTGCAGGCCAGGATGACCTCATGGTCACGGTCAGATCCACCAGGCTGAACGATGGCTGTTATCCCCTCCTTGATCCCCACATCCACGCCGTCCCGGAACGGGAAGAACGCATCCGAGACCATGGTCGAGCCGATCAGGCCGCCCTTGTCCTTCTTCGTCTGTTCGTCGATCTCTTTAAGCGCACCCTTGTCCCGCTTTCCCTGTTCCGCTTCAAGCTCATACGTCTTATAGGGAACGCCGTATTTCCTGTAGCAAAGCGCATCAGCATATTTAGTGTACGCCTTATAGATCGCTATCTCGGCAACGCCTACCCGGTCCTGTTCTCCCGTACCGATGCCCACGGTCACGCCGTCCATCACATAGATGACGGAATTGGACGTGATCCCCTGCTCCACGTTCCAGCCGAAAAGCATGTCATTGTATTCCTTGTCCGTTGGCTTGCGTTCGATCGTATACTCGGTCCCTTTATACGTGGTTTTCGCTTCCTGGAAGTCCGCCTTTGTGCGAATAGCGTTTTTCTGGGACTGCTGCACAATGAGGCCGCCGTCAGTTAAGGCTCTGAATTCCACAAAGCTCATGTCCCGATACTTTGTCAGATCAGCGATCTTTTCAAGTTTGATGATCCGCAGGTTTTTGCGCTTCGCAAGGATCGCGACGGACCCTTCTTCGTAATCCGGCGCAGCCACGACTTCGAGATAGTTCGAGTTCGCGAGCTCCGCTGCCTGTTTGTCCATGGCCCGATTGACCACGAGACAGCCGCCAAAGGCGGCGATGCGGTCAGCCATGTTCGCGCGGTCATAGGCATCAAAGACCGTCTTTCCATACGCTGCGCCGCAGGGATTATTGTGCTTCATGATGGCGGCCGCAGGGCGGTCCATCAGGTATTTCAGGATATTAAGCGCATTGTCGAGGTCGGTGAGGTTCGTTTTTCCGGGGTGCTTGCCCGCCTGGACCATCTGCTCCTCGGTGATGCTGCTTACCAGACCGTTCCCCGGCTCGATGAAGCGCACTCCCGCAAGCTCCAGGTTGCCGTTCACCAGCTGGTACATGGCGGATTGCTGGTCCGGATTCTCTCCGTACCGAAGCCCCTTTTCGATCAGATCACCGGTCGCGTCATCAGCCAGCTTCCACGTCCGTTTCCGGTACTTCAGGGTCTGGCTTCCGAACATTATGGTCATTTCCGGCGGGAAATTGTCAGCCATGATGGTCTTGTACATTTTTTTTATATCGGACATCGATGCCTCCGAACGTTGTGCCGTTGCTGCCGTTTGACGGTTCTCGGGAAGGGCAGAAGATGCTGCGACCGTAAGCCAGGCATCCTGCGTTACACTTTGTCCATTGCCTTCTGTCCGAGGAGACCGGAAGGTCTCAGGATCAGCGTGATAATGAGAATAAGGAACGCGAACGCATCCTTATAAACGCTGGAGATGTAGCTGGCCCCGAAGTTCTCGATCAACCCCAGCATGAAACCACCGAGCATGGCGCCGGGGATGCTGCCGATCCCGCCAAGAACCGCGGCGGTAAAGGCCTTGATCCCCGCCAAATAGCCCATGAAGAAGTGCACCACGCCGTAATAGAGCGTTACCATGACACCGGCAGCGGCCGCAAGAGAAGATCCGATCATGAAGGTGATGGAAATGACCTGGTTGATATTGATCCCCAGGAGCCCCGCCATGACGCGGTCCTGGGATGTCGCGCGCATGGCCTTACCCAACCGGGTCTTGGCTACGAAGAAATGCAGGATAAGCATGAGCACGATGGATGAACTCAGAATGAAGGCCTGCACGGGCGACACGTTTGCCCCCAGGAGGTCAAAGCCCTCCGAGGGAAGGAGCGGCGGAAGGTTCTTGTACTCCGTTCCCTGCGTGAGCATAACGACATTTTGCAGGATAATGGAAACACCCACAGCGCTGATGAGCGGCGCCAGTTTTGCCGCTGCGCGGAGCGGACGATAGGCGAACCGCTCAATGGCCGCTCCGTACAACGCGCAGAACGCCATCGAGATAAGGATCGTGAGGAACAAGGTAAGGGGCAGACTGTAGGCCGGAAGCCCGACGAGTGTGAAGAGGCCCATGACGATGATGCCGAGATATGCGCCCAGCATGTAGACCTCACCATGAGCGAAGTTGATCAGGTGGAGAATACCATAGACCATGGTATATCCCAGCGCGATCAGTGCATACACAGCGCCGAGGGCAAGTCCGTTTATGAGCTGTTGGACAAACATGAGGATGCGGTCGCGGTCATTTGACCTCTGTGAATTTACCGTCCCTGACCTGCCAGACGACGTAGGGCGCCTTGGTCACATCCCCGTTCTTATCGAATGAGATATCACCAAACGCACCCTGAAAGGTGCTCTTCGCAATGTATTCCGCGACCGTGGTCGCGTCGGTAGAGCCGGTCGCTTTGATCGCGTTCAGGATGACATTGGCAGCATCATAGGCATAGATCGAATAGGGTCCCGGTTCCCCGTATACCTTCTTGTACTTTTCATTGAACGACCGCGCGGTCGTCAGGCCTGCGGGGTCCTTCCCGAACGTCACATAGGTCCCCTCTGCGGCCTTCCCTGCAATATTCACGAACGTGGGATCGTATACACCATCTCCCGTGATCATGGGGATGGAAAGACCGACTTCCTTGGCCTGTCGCACCAGCCTTCCCGCCTCTGGATAGATGCCTCCAAAGAAATAGACCTCCGGTTTCTTTTCCTTGATGGCGGTCAGCACCGCCTTATAGTCGGGATCACGCTGAACGATCCCGCCGTAGTAGACCACCTCCGCGCCGTTCCCGAGCGCCTTCTGAAAATAGTCCGCGAGGCCCTGTCCATAGGCCGTCTTGTCGTGGATCACGGCGATCCGCTTCGGGCGCAGGGTCTTCAGGACGAACGCCGCTGCGATGCGTCCCTGCTGGTCGTCGGTGCCGCATACGCGAAATACCTTTTTTAATCCCTGGAGCGTAAATTGCGGATTTGTCGTTGCCGGGCTGATCATGACGATATTCGCATCGCTGTAATACTTCGATGTCGGTATCGAACAGCTCGAGTTCCAGTGTCCTACGACCGCAACGACCTTCTGGTTGATGAACTTATTGGCAACGGAAACCGCCTGTTTCGGATCTGCCTGGTCGTCGCCCGCGAGCATTTCGATCTTTTTGCCAAGGACACCGCCCTGCTGGTTCCATTCAGCCACGGCAAGTTCAACGGAATTCCTGAGATCGATCCCCATCTTGCTCTGGTCACCTGTCATCGGGCCGGCGGCGCCGATCCTGATGACGTTCTGCTGCTGCGATTGGCAGGAGATCAGAAATACCGCAACCGAACCGAGAACGGACAGATACGCAAAGAATCGCTTCATCGTTCTTCCCCTTTCATCTGTTCTTTGTGGAGCCGAGTCGTTCGATACGATCTATCATGGCACGTGCAACTGCAGCCGGGTCGGGAGCGGAGAGGACGGCGCTGATGACCGCAACACCGTCTGCGCCGGCCGCCATCGCTTCAGCAAGGGTATCAAGTGTAATTCCGCCGATCGCGAGCACAGGAAGCGCCACCGCGTTCCGCAGCGAACGGAGCTTCTCAGTGCCTTGGCAAGGTCCTGCATCCTTGGTCATCGTCGGGAAGAGCGGGCCAAATCCTATATAGTCGGCGCCGGCAGCCTCCGCTTCCCTGGCCTGTTCCACACTGTGCGTGGAGATGCCGATGAGCTTGTCCTTTCCCATGACCTTTCGCCCATATGCAAGAGGAAGATCTCCCTGCCCCAGATGGACACCGTCGGCATCGACGGCTTTCGCGATATCGGCATGGTCATTTACGATAAATATGCCCCCCGCCCGTTTTACCATACCGGCAAGTTCGTTCGATACGCTGTAGACCTCGTTCCGGGAACCGCTCTTATTACGATATTGGAACAGGCGAACGCCGGCAGCCAGGGCCACGGCAAGGGTTTTCCCGGCGGACAGGGTCAGAAGGTCGGCATCCAGGATGAGACACAGTCCTCTGATATCACTTCGACGGACTATGGTAGCGCTCCATGAACTTGGTGGAAATGTTTCCCTGTTTGAAGTCTTCATCGGCGAGTATCTTCTTGTGCATGGGGATCGTCGTCTTGACCCCTTCAATAATGAACTCGTCCAGGGCCCGGTTCATTCGCATGATCGCCTCTTCACGCGTATCCGCATGAACGATGAGCTTGGCGATCATGGAGTCGTAGTACGGCGGGATGACATACTGCGTGTAGGCCGCCGTATCGACACGGACGCCGGGGCCGCCGGGGGGGTTAAAGGCGGTAATGGTACCGGGAGAGGGAGTGAACTTTTCCGGACATTCCGCGTTGACCCGGCATTCTATACTATGGCCCCGCACGACTATCTGATCCTGGGTAAAGGAGAGTGTTTTTCCCGCGGCGACCCGGATCTGTTCCTTGACGATGTCCACACCGGTGACCATCTCGGTGACCGGGTGTTCCACCTGGACCCGGGTGTTCATTTCCATGAAGTAGAAACTGCTGTCAACATCCATGAGGAACTCAATGGTCCCGGCATTGCGGTACTTCACGGCCTTCGCAAGGGCGACAGCCATGTCCCCCATCTTTTTTCGGAGCGGCGCATCGACGATTGCCGAAGGAGCCTCCTCGATGAGCTTCTGATGCCTGCGCTGAATTGAGCACTCCCGTTCGCCGAGCGATACGATGTTCCCCTTTTCATCGGCAATGATCTGGATCTCGATGTGACGGGGCTGGGTGATGTACTTTTCCACGTACACGTCGGCGTTCCCGAAAGAGGCAAGGGCCTCTGACTGCGCCATGACGAACGCGGAAGCGAACTCCGTTTCCTCCATGACCACCCGCATGCCTTTTCCGCCTCCGCCGGCAACCGCCTTGATGATGACCGGGAATCCGAGTTCCCGCGCCAGGGCCACGGCGTCGGATTCTTCCGTGATGACGCCTGCGCTTCCGGGCAGGATGGGTACTCCGGCCTTTTCTGCGGTCTCCCGCGCCTTGGCCTTATCACCCATGAGCTTGATGCTCTCGGGACTCGGCCCGATGAACTTGATCCCGGCGGAATTACAGACCTCGGCGAAACTCGCGTTCTCGGCAAGAAAACCATAGCCGGGATGGATCGCCTCGGCATCCGTGATCTCGGCCGCACTGATGATACTGGGAACGTTCAGGTAACTGTACGAGCTCTTGGGCGGTCCGATGCACACGCTCTGGTCGGCAAACCGCACATGGAGCGCGTGAGCGTCTGCGGTCGAATGGACGGCCACAGTCTTGATGCCCATTTCCTTGCATGCCCGGATGATGCGGAGGGCTATCTCACCGCGGTTGGCTATCAGTATTTTCTTGAACACAAAAACACCTCGTGTGCGCTCTTAATGGTTGGGTCCTGCTAACGTCACTGCTTCACACCGGCTCGATCACAAAAAGGGGCTGGCCGTATTCCACGGGCTGGCCGTTCTCCACGAGGACCTGCACGATCTTCCCTGACGCTTCCGATTCGATCTCGTTCATGAGCTTCATGGCCTCGATGATACAGAGGACCTGGCCTTTTTTCACTGTGTCTCCAATATCCACCAGGGATGGCTTGTCAGGCGAACTGGACCGATAGAACGTGCCGACGATAGGCGACGTGACCTTGATCTGGTCCGGAGACGCGGCTGCAGGGGCCTGCTCGACAGCCGGCCTTTCCGTTTCGGAAATTGCCGGAGCGACGATGGCGGCGGGAGGATATTCCATGCGCGGCATCGCCGGATGGAACGTCACGTCGCCGCCCTTCCGGAGACGGACCTTCACGCCTGAACGCTCGATCTCCAGCTCGGAAATATCGGTGTTCTTGAGCATTTCAATGAGTTCCTTCAACTCTTTAAGGTTCATGCTTGCTCCTTTTTAGGCACCCTCGGAATGTACAGAAGAATGCCTGTTTACGTACCGCATCTGTGTGCATGCGCGGCAGATACAGAACGGATTATTGTTTTACACGCTCGATGAAGATCCCGCTGCGGGTGTCCACCTTGACCACATCACCTTCATTGAGATAGAACGGCACCTTGATCACCGCGCCGCTCTCCAAGGTAGCCGGCTTGGAACCGCCTGACGCCGTGTCGCCGCGCACGCCCGGATCGGTCTTGGCGATCGCGAGTTCCACGAACATAGGCAGATCAATGTTGATGGGCTGTCCCTTGTGATAGAGGACCTTGATCTCCATGTTCTCCTTGAGATAATTAATGCTGTCGCCGAGCTGCTTTTCGTTCATGGATACCTGCTCGTAGCTACTGGTGTCCATGAAGACCCGGTCCTTATCCGCGGCATAGAGATATTGCATGGTCTTTTCCTCAAGGTTGGGGACATCGACTTTTTCGCCAGCTCTGAATGTCTTATCTGTAACATTCCCCGATTTGAGGCTTTTAAACTTGGTCCTCACGAATGCCCCGCCCTTGCCGGGTTTTACATGCTGGAACTCGACAATGACATACGGTTCGCCGTCTATCTCGATCTTCAATCCGTTCCTGAACTCCGTTGTTGATACTGGCAATTCTCAAATCCTCCTCTTCCTGTTCGCAAGTAGTATCTGTTCTCGATCTTGTTCTAGAGTTCTCTCGGAAGGCTCGTCATGACCCGGTGGCCGCCGGCGGTCACCAGCACCATATCCTCGATCCGGATACCGCCCCATCCGGCAATATAGATGCCCGGTTCCACGGTAAATACCATTCCCGCATCAACAACGCCCTTTGAAAGCGCCGAGAGCGAAGGTCCTTCATGGACCATGAGTCCGACCCCGTGTCCCGTGGCATGCCCGAAGTATTTCCCGTGACCGGCCTGCGCGATGGTGGTGCGGGCATGACGGTCGAGCTCAGCGCAGCGCACACCCGGTTTGACCGCGTCGATGGCCCGGGTCTGGGCCTGGAGCACAAGATCATGGACCCTGCGCTGCCGTGGTGTCGGCCGGCCGACACAGACGGTCCTGGTGATATCGCTGTAGTATCCGTCCGCTTCCGCGCCAAAATCGAGGGTCACCAGGTCCCCTGCGCGGAGACGGCGATCGGTGATCGATGCATGGGGCATGGCGCCGTTCGTTCCCGAAGCAACGATGATGTCAAAGGCCGTTCTGCGCGATCCCTGCTCGCGTATGAGCATTTCCAGCTTGAATCCCAGTTCACGCTCCGACACGCCCGGTTTGATGAAACGCTTCAATGCCCGAAAGGCGTCCTCCGCCCGGTGAATGGCGGTATTGATCTTTGCAAGTTCAATACGGTCCTTCCGCTGCCGTATCTCTGCGACCGGGTCCTTGATGCCTTTCAAGTGGAGCCCCTGTTTTCTGAAGGCTTTGGCTCGTTCGATGGTCATCGAGGCATCATCGAACCACAGGGTATTGACGCCAAGCCGTTTCGCCGCTTCCTTGACCGCAGTAACATGGTCCTTCTTCTGGATCAGGACCTTCACCTTCGGGGCCTCTGCGGCCGCCTGGATCTGATAACGAAAATCCGTGACCAGTATCGGTTTGCCGGAAGCGATCACGACGCTTCCCGATGAACCGGTAAACCCTGTAAGGTACCGTACGTTCTCACGCTGCGTCACGAGGAGGGCCTCTATGTTTCGTTCCCCCATGAGCCGCCGAAGCGCGACAACGCGCGCACTTTCACTTCGGAGATCGTTCATTGACCGGCTGCGGACCGTACCGCCTGGACGGCGGCGCGGAGCCCGAGCAAATAGCTCTCAGGCCCAAAACCGGTTATCTGGCCGGCAGCAACGCCTGAAATGTACGAATGCTTACGGAACTCCTCTCTGCGGTAGATGTTCGAGAGATGCACTTCCACGGCAAGGATGCCCGTCGATGCTATGGCATCGCGAAGCGCGACGCTCGTATGGGTGTAGGCCCCGGGATTGATCACGATGGCCTGGTACTGGCCCATGGCGTCCTGGATCTTCTGCACCAGTTCTCCCTCATGGTTCGACTGGAAGCAGGATACATCCGTCCCCAGTTCCTTCGCCAGCGCTGTCAGTCGCCCGTTGATCTCATCCAGGGTAACGGTGCCATAGATGTGAGGCTCCCGTTTCCCCAGCAGATTGAGGTTCGGCCCGTGTACAACCAGTATCTTCATGGTCCTCCCGGAAAACAAAAAACTGCCTGAGGCAGTTTTGAGAAGCGTACGTTCCTGCGTGGATTTTGATCTGTCAGAATTCCTTCAGCAACTTCGGCACCGACATCCGAAGAAGAAATCTTCCCTTGCCGAAGTTCCCGTCAGGCCGTATGATCAGCACCATAAAGTACTCCTCATTGAGCCGTCGAAGCAGGATCATGGCCGCGTCCGCAATGACCGTGACCTCCCTCGTGGAGCCAAGCTGGGAGGCCTGCGATCCCCGTTCGATCTCTTTCAGGAGCGTGGCATACTCTACCGTCATGGATTGAAGATCGATGTCTTTCGTGATGGAGTACTCATCGACAGGGATCCCGTCAACCCCTACCACGAGCGCCCCCAGGGCACCTTCGGTACCGTTCACGACCTCTCTGAGGATATCGGCGAAGGACATTATTCCGGTTTCTCCTTCATGATGGTGTTCAACCACGACTCGAGCCGGTCGATCGTCTCTTTTCTTCTGGTGGTTGCTGCCTGAGGACCGTGCGGAGAAGCAGGTGCCCCTGATGGATCCTGAACGGTCATCTGCGGAGCTGGTTCACGGAGAATTGTTTCCTTACGAGAGGACGCATCTGCTGCCGGAGGTGATGCGCCGGAAACGGCCGCCGTCGGGTCCGCAGTAAAGACATCCGCAGCGGGCGGGGCGTATTCTCCCGGACCCGGGGTTGCCCCGGTAAACCGTTCATGGCCCTTGTCGGCCTCACCGGACATGGCCCTGATCTGCTCAAGTTTCTGCTGTAAGACTGCGTTGCCCGGCCGATCATTCAGCATTCCCTGATAGATCTCGATGGCCTTATCGTAAAAACCTTGCGAGATATAGAGTTCCGCAAGGGTATTCGTGTTCAGATCGTCGCTGCCCTGGTCCGCACCCGACTGCTCGACTTGTTCAGGAACAGCTGCATCGGCCGCTTCCCAGGAAACTGCCTCACGTTCTTCACTGCCGGAAACCGTCTCGATCGGAGCTTCGCTCAGGTCGAAGGGCGCAGGGACAGGGAACGTTGCGGGTGACGGTGTGATCGGTTCGGGAGCCGGGACCGCGCGGTCCAGCGACTCAAGTTCAACGATATCTTCGATGACCTCTGCCTCGTCGGGGGCCGGCGGTGCCGGAGGTGGAGCTGCGGCTTTAACAGGCGGAACAGGAGCTGCTGCTGTTTGCTCTGCCTTCAGGGTGGCATGCGGTACAGGCGCGGCAGGGGATTTTTGAGCGGCGGCGGTTTGCGGCGGTGTTGCGGTCTTGAGGGCCGCGGCCGGGGCCGCCTTCGGCTGGGCGGGAGCTGCGGGGACCGGCTGCGGTTTTATTTCGGCTGGTGACGCAGGTGTCTTCGGTCCTGGTATCCGGGAAGATACATCCTTGCCTGCTTCAAGGTCCGCAAGGAGCGACGGGAGGTCCTTGTCACCCGGGTTCAACGCGAGTGCCGCCTTATATCTCGGCAGCGCGTCGGTCCCCCGCCCCTGAAGCACGTAAATATCACCCAGCTTGCGCTGCGCCAGAAGGTTGTCGGGAATGGTCTTGATGACCTCCTCCAGTTCCTTCTGCGCTCCGGCCAGGTCCCCTTTATCCATGAGCAGCCTGCCCAGAAACGATCGCGCAGTGACGTAGCCCGGATTGTGTTTCAGTCCGTCCGTCAGCACGCGGATGGCCGTTTCGATGTCCCCGGCCTTCTTATGCTCTTCGGCAAGAGGCACAAAGAGCTTCGACTTGGGATCCTTGGCGATCCGCTCCGTCAATTTCTCTATTTCGGCGTTTTCTTTCTCCATTGGGTAGGTAGAGCGAGGTCCAAATTGCGTTGATTGTACCAGAAATCGTTTCGGAAAGTCAAGTCAAAGCCCTTGATTTTTCTTGAGTTCTATGACCTTGTCGATGATGCGGACAGCCATCTCGGCCTTCGTCATGCACGGCAGCTCATCAACGGAACCTGTGCGGTCGATCATGGTTGCCCTGTTCGTGTCTGCGGCAAAACCCGAATCCGGTGCATCGATGTCGTTCGCAATGATAAGATCGAGATTCTTTCGGACAAGCTTTTCGCGGGCGTTCAGGACGAGCGCATCGGTCTCCGCGGCAAATCCAACGAGAATACGCCCTTCTTTTGCATCACCAAGACCTTTCAATATATCCGTGGTCGGCTCGAGCGCTAACTGTAATGGGGCGCTGCTCTTCTTGATCTTGCGGTCCGATGTCTCCAACGGTCGGAAATCAGACACGGCAGCTGCCATGATAATGACCTTGCACCGTCCGGCATGCTCCTTCACGGCACGGTCCATCTCTGCGGCAGTGGTCACTGCGATAAGGTCGACCCCCTGCGGGGGAACAAGCTGGGTCGGACCTGACACGAGCAAGACAGTTGCTCCGCGGTCCCGCGCCGCAGCTGCCAGGGCATATCCCATCTTCCCGGTCGACGGGTTGCTGATGAACCGAACCGCGTCGATCGGTTCCCGTGTCGGGCCCGCGGTGACCAGGACGTTGATCCCGGCGAGGGATTTCGGCGAACAGGCGTCGACAACCGCCTGCAGAATGCTCTCCAGTGAAGCCAATCTCCCCTGGCCGTTCGTGCCGCAGGCAAGGGCGCCGGTATCCGGGTCTACGAACCTGATACCGGCCGTCCTGAGGTATGCAATGTTCTTTTGCAGTATGGCATTCCGGTACATGCGGTCGTTCATGGCAGGCGCAACGATGACCGGGCATGCTGCCGCCATGAGCGCTGTGGACAGGGTATCGTCAGCGATGCCAGCAGCCATTTTTCCGATGATATTGGCCGTTGCCGGAGCTACCAGGGCAAGGTCAAGACCATCGGTCACGGCAATATGCCCCATGCTGCCCCATTCCCCTTCGGCGAACTCGTCGGTCAACACCGGCATTCCACTCAAGGCGGCGAAGGTCAGAGGCGTGACGAACCGGGCTGCGTTCCGGGTCATGACGACCCTCACTTCAGCGTTCTGCTCCCGAAGCCGCCGCAGGACATCAACGGCCTTATAGGCCGCTATTCCGCCGGTTACCCCCAAAAGGATGCGCTTTCCGGACATCATGCCAGGGCCTTCCTCACGTTACTCTTCAGGTGATTCCGCTTCTTCGGCGTCCTCATCCGATGGAGCCGCCTCATCCTCAGCAGCATCAGCATCGCCGATCTCGCCATCGCCCAGGTCTTCCTGGGTATCCGTAAGGTAAGCGGACAGCTCCTTCCGGATCTCCTCTTCCTTGGCGGAGAGCTGTTCTTCGAGACGCTCCTGCTCCTTGCGCTTGCGAAGCTCCTCTTTCGCCACCATCGCCTCAGGTCCAATGGTGACCTTGTAGGCGCCCAGCAGGCTTTCCTCGAGGGAGATGGTGGTGTCCTTGATGGACTTCGAGGCCACCAGCGGCGGATCCCCTGCGGAGAGCTCGCGCACCCGCTGCGATGCGATGTGCACCAGCCGGAATTTTGAGTCAGCCATCTTCGGCCTGATCTCGATCGGCAATGAGATAATGTCTTCTGCGATCTTAAGCATTGTTCACCTCCACGGTCCTGTTCGGATTTATTGTCATTTTAATAGTTCTTCGATCCAGTTCACCTTCATCAGTTTGGTGCGGCATCGTTCAGCCACGACGATAGAGCGAAGCTCGGAGAGCGCCCGTTCAAAATCACGGTTCACGACGATATAGTCATAGAGGCCGAAATCCCGTATCTCATCCACCGCACGCTGCATCCTCTTCCGGATATCGTCCTCCCGGTCCGACCTCCGGTTCCGAAGGCGTTCCTCGAGAATGGCCATCGAGGGAGGCATGATGAAGATGAATACAGCCGTGTTACAATGGTCCTTGATCTGCCGCGCTCCCTGGGTGTCGATGTCCAGGATCACATCGACGCCTTCCTTGATCATATCAAGAAGCACGCGTTTTGACGTACCGTAGTGGTTGGAATGCACCACTGCGTGCTCGGCAAAGTCGCCTGCCAGCTTCATTTCCCGGAACCGCTCTTCCGACACGAAGTAGTAGTCCCGGCCGTCGACCTCCCCGGGCCGCGGCTTCCGGGTCGTGGACGATATGGAATGGGTCAGGTTCTCCAGAGAATCCGTGATCGCGGTGCACAGGGTTGTCTTCCCCGCGCCCGACGGGGCCGACACAACAAAGAGGATCCCATCGCGACGGGTCATGCTCCCTCCCCTCTGGTGAAACGCTGCGTACGCGTCTCCACCTGCACTGCGAAGAGTATGGCGTGGTCGCTATCGGTGATACTGCTGGACCTGGTCTTTCTCCCCTGGGTCGCGTCGATCAGCATGTCCGCTCCTTCGCGTCGTCCTTCAGACGGCGCATCGGCGCCGGTTCCGGCGATAGGACAGCGACCACTTTCGTGGACATGACCATGTTGCCGTAGCCGATATTGACCAGCGTACGTTCCTTACGCCTACTCAATGTTCTGCACCTGCTCCCGGATCTTTTCCAGTTCAGCCTTGATGGTAACGACCTGCAGGGATATCTCCGCATCAAGGGCCTTGGAGGCGATCGTATTGACCTCGCGGCCCATCTCCTGGATCAGAAAGTCGAGTTTCCTTCCCACCGGTTCACTGCCCGTTCCCCGCAGCAGCGCGAGAAATTGTCCTCCGTGGCTTCCCAGTCGCGTGATTTCCTCGGTTACATCGGTCCGCTCGGCCAGGATGGCGATCTCCTGCGCCAAACGGGACGGGTCCGGCTGTTCCTTGAGCATCCTCTCCAGCGCCTCGGTCATCCGTGCCCTTGATTGCTCGACGACCAGCGGGGTGCGCTTCCGAATGGCGCTTACCAGTTCATCGATGGATCGTAGACGGCCCGCGATGTCCCGGGACAGCGCCTCCCCCTCCTGCTCCCGCATGGTCCTGAGCGATGCCACCGCCTGACCGATGCCTGTTGCCAGCAGGGTCCAGACCGATTCCATATCCTCGGTGACCTCTTCCCTTCCGATGATGTCAGGGAGCGCATTGAGCAGGGACAGGTCCACCTCTCCGGGGAGGGAGAACCGCGCTTTCAGTTCTCTGAGTGCCCCGATATACTGTTCCGCACGTTCAAAATCGACGGCGAACCTGAATGGGGTCGATTCACCGCTGCTGCGCGTGATGAACACATCGATCCGTCCGCGGGAAAGACCGTCCTGGACCGATTTCTTGATCCGCGGTTCCAAGGCGTTGAGGCTTCTCGGCAGTTTGATCTGCACATCGAGATAGCGGTTGTTCACCGATCGCATCTCTATGGTAAAACTGCCCGCGGCGTCCCTGACGTCGCTTCTCCCGTAACCGGTCATACTTCGGATCACTGTCATTTCCCCTTCGCTCGATCTGTGCCTGCACCACAGCACCCGCCGCTATTTTGTAATGATCTTCTCTTGTGCCACCGGCTCAAAATGATAGGTCTGGATGCACAGGTCCCCGCACAGGCCTCCGAAATAATGGACCTCCACGTCCCACGCTGCCTTGATGGTCATCATGCGTTTTTCTTCGTCCCGAATGACGACGAAGCTCTCGCCCGTGAGCGGAAGCCCGAGTTCTTTTGCCTTGCCCATGAGATCGTTCCGTATTTCCTCATCCTTGAGGACCTGCGCGACACTTGCCTTGCTGCTCATGGCGTCCTTCATCCGCTGGAAATCCAGTTGGACCGACAAATATGTGACCCCCACGTAGAATCCAGCGCCCAGGATCACCAGCCAGATCATTACCTTTATGCCGCTGACGCCGTCCTCGCTGTCTATGATACGCATTGCCGCCTCCTTATTTGATCAGGTTGCCGATCCGTTCCCACCGAAGCCACCGGCCGTCGTTCCCGTCCCAGGACCAGTAGATGATGAGCGCTTTGCCAAGTATCTTTTCGTACTTGACGAACTTCCAGACCCTGCTGTCCTGGCTGTTGTCCCGATTGTCCCCCATGACAAAGACCGATTCCTTGGGGACCAGGACCGGACCGAAGTTCATGTCCTTTTGGTCATGGAGATACTGGATCCGGTGCTTCATGTTCCCGAGCTGTTCATCGAGCAGACGCGGCCATCCCGACTGCTGCAGGGGACCCTGCTCCTTGTCGCCGGACTGTCCGACATCGGCGACCGGCACCGGCTGGTCGTTGATCAGCAAAACTCCCTTTCTGATCTCGATCTTGTCCTGCGGTACACCGACAACGCGCTTGATGAAGTTCTTGCTTTCGTCCTCCGGGAATTTAAATACAATGATGTCACCCCGCTTCGGCTCCTTGCCGGAGAAGAACCGGATGTCCGTAAAGGGGATCCTCGGCCCGTAAAGGAACTTGTTCACCAGAAGGTGATCGCCGATCGTGAGCGTCGGGATCATGGACCCCGACGGTATCTTGAACGCCTCTACCACGAACTGGCGGATGAACAGCGCTACGACCGCTGCTATCAGGAACGGTTCGATCCATTCCTTGTAAAAGGACTTTTTTTGACTTGGCTCCTGCCGTGCTTCCTCTGCCATCAACCCTCCAAGATCGAGAACTGCATTGTAAATATCAAATTGGAAATTTCAAAATTTACTATTTGCAATTTACATTTTGCAATGCTCACTGATTTTACTCCCCCACTTTCAGCACCGCGAGAAACGCTTCCTGCGGCAGTTCGATGCTGCCGATCTGCTTCATCTTCTTCTTTCCCTCTTTCTGCTTTTCGAGGAGTTTCCGTTTCCGGGTGATATCGCCGCCGTAGCACTTTGCCGTCACGTCCTTGCGAAGCGCACGCACTGTTTCGCGGGAGATGATCTTTGACCCGATCGCTGCCTGGATGATGACCTCGTACATCTGCCGCGGGATGACCTCCTTGAGCTTTTCGGCGAGCTGACGTCCCCGGATAGCGGCCTTGTCCCGGTGGGTGATGAGCGAGAGCGCGTCTACCGGTTCACTGTTCATGAGCATGTCGAGTTTCACGAGGTCGGATTCGACGTATCCCGTCAGATCGTAATCCATGGACGCGTATCCCTTGGTCAGGGACTTGAGCCGGTCGTAGAAATCCATGACGATCTCGTTCAGCGGCAGCTCGTAGCGTATCATCACCCGGTCCTTGGTGATATAGGTGATCTCCTTCTGGTTCCCCCGCCGTTCCTGGCAAAGGGCGATCAGCTGGCCCACGTACTGCTCGGGGGTGATGATCGAAGCAATGATGAACGGTTCCTCGATCTTCTGTATCTCCTGAATATCCGGAAGCTTCGCAGGATTATCGATCAGAACGACATCCCCATTGGTCTTCGTCACCTGATAGATCACCGTCGGCGCCGTGGGGATCAGGGAGAGCTTGAACTCCCGCTCGAGACGCTCCTTGATGATGTCCATGTGAAGCAGACCCAGGAACCCGCAGCGAAAGCCGAAACCCAGCGCCAGCGATGTTTCCGGCTCATAGGTGAATGATGAATCGTTCAACCGGAGCTTTTCCAGCGCATCTTTCAGGTCGGCATAGTCGTCGCTGACCGTCGGGTACAGGCCGGAAAATACCATGGGCTTCACTTCCTTGTAGCCCGGGAGCGGCTGCGCGGCGGGATCAAGGGCGTCGAATATGGTATCGCCGATCTTTGCGTCCGCCACGCGTTTGATGCCCGCGATGATGTACCCCACCTCACCGGGTGACAGTTCATTCTTCTGCGCCATCTTGGGAGTGAACACGCCGACGGACTGGACCTCATGGAGCGCCCCGGTGGACCAAAGCTTGATCTTCTGGTGCGGCCGCACCGTTCCTTCCATGATGCGGACAAGCACCACGACCCCCTGATAGGTATCATACCAGGAATCGAAAAGCAGGGCTTTCAGCGGAGCAGCAGGGTCGCCCGGCGGGTCCGGGATGTTCTTCACAACGGACTCCAGGATGTCCCTGATCCCGATGCCTTGTTTGGCGCTGGCCGGGATCGCCCCGGAGGCATCCAGCCCGATGACCTCTTCGATCTGGTGCTTCGCCCCCTCCACATCAGCGCTCGGGAGGTCGATCTTATTGATCACCGGGATGATCTCGAGGTTGCGGTCCAGTGCAAGGTATACGTTTGCCAGGGTCTGGGCCTCGACACCCTGGGATGCGTCCACCACGAGGAGCGCTCCCTCACAGGCTGCCATGCTCCGCGATACCTCATAGGTAAAGTCCACATGACCCGGCGTATCGATAAGGTTCAGGATATACTCCTGGCCATCGGCCGCTTTGTAGGTGAGCCGCACCGCATGCGCCTTGATGGTGATCCCCCGCTCGCGTTCAAGGTCCATATTGTCGAGCACCTGGTCCCTTCCGGCCGCAGCCATCTCCCGATCGGAAAGAGCTCCGGTATATTCAAGGATCCTGTCGGCAAGGGTCGACTTTCCATGGTCGATATGGGCGATGATACAGAAGTTTCTTATGTGCTTTTCTGACATAACTCCTTGTGGGTAGCCACGGATGACCGTATCGGTCCGCATGCGTCGCGTGCAATGCGCATTCCGCAGCAGGGGACCTCAGTGAACAGCGTTCAATTTCTGGAAAGCCAGAGCGGCGGCACCGATCATGCCCGCGTCGTCGCCGAGCAGGGAGGAGACGATCCGGGTCCGGGCAGCGGTGTATTCAAAAGCTCGCTTCTTGATCTCCTCGCGCGTAGCGTCTATGAAGAGCGGCCACGCGTCCTTCACCCCGCCGCCGATGACGATCATCTCCGGATTGAAGATATTGATCAGATTCGCAATGCCGATCCCGAGGAAACGGCCCATATCCTTCATCACGTCACCGGCCACCGCATCGCCGTCCCGCGCAGCCTGGTAGATCTCCTCGGACGTGATAGACTGCGGTCGGGACGACCGTTCCTGATAGGTCATGACGATACCGCGGCTCGAAGTGTACATCTCAAGACATCCCGTATTACCGCAGCCGCATCGTCTCCCGTCGGGAATGATGGTCATATGGCCGATCTCCCCTGCCATACCATCTGCTCCCGGCCAGATCCTGCCATCCAGAACGATTCCTCCACCAACGCCGGTCCCGAGCGTGAGCAGGATCATGCTTGTTATGCCGCGTCCGGCGCCACGCCACTGCTCGCCGAGGGCCGCGGCGTTCGCATCGTTCTCAATGGAAACCGGAAGGGCAAGCGCAGATTCCAGTTCCTTTTTCAGAGGCAGATTGTTCCAATCAGGGAAGTTTGGAGATTTTACGACCATACCGGTCTGGGCATGGATCACGCCGGGGGCTCCGACGCCGACAGCGGCGACCTTGAACCCGTTGCGAAGCGCGCTGTCCAACTGCGCTTTGATGTTCTCGATCAGTTTCTGAATGACCTTTGCATGACCATCTGACGCGCGCGTGGGTTCTTTGACCTTGTCAGCAACTTCACCATTTTGACTCACCAGCGCGGTCCGTAAATTCGTCCCGCCCAGATCTACGCCGATGACCACAGGGCCCACCGCAAAAACCTCCCTAACCATGGAAAACTAAAGGACATTCTTGTAAAGACGGGTATATTATCATAGTGATGTTGAAATGGCAACAATTTAATTATTTTTGTTTGTATATCCGGCTAGTTGGGCGCAGGCGGGCGGTTACCGGGTGAAAATGAGATAGATCCAATTCAGCAGAAACAGGCCGGCCATTCCTGCCCGCAAGAATGTGCCTTCGCGGCGGGTATGGATGAGCGTGATCCTTGAACTGTTGAAGGGAAGAAGGGCCGAGCGCACGAAGAACAAAGAAAGAGCGGTTATCATGGCCAGGAAAAAGAGCGGGTTCAGGAGCAGGGAGCCGGCAATATCACCATGCGCCAGATGCACCAGTACTCTTGTTGTGCCGCACGAAGGGCAGGGTATTCCGGTTGCCGCCCGGAACAGGCAGGCCGGCAGTATCTCCTGGATGGGTAAAACCCTGGCCGAGACAAGGGCCAGTAGTGCGATCATTCCGTAGATGATCGTGAACTCTATCTCACCGGCGTTCTTCTTTCTCAGGGAAATGTGCATAACGACCGATCGACATCGATGGTAAACTCATGGTAAAGCTATTGGGTGATCGGAACTCCGGAGTCTTTACGCCTGCCCCCCTACCCTACTTCCATGGCTTATGTGGCATGGTCCCGAAGGAGGCCGCGACGGTCCCCAGCACCAGCAGGGAAAACAGCACCACGATGGCGCAGCACATGATAAGCGGGAACAATACGGCAAACGATGCCTTCCCGCCGGTCGTTCCGTGCGCTTCCTTCAGTCCGATGATCGCGATCACGAGCGTCCAAAGCCCGGAAATGAAAGCTCCGCAAAAAGGGATCATGAGAAAGACATATGCGCCGATACTGTAGGATACGACCCTGAAGGTCGCTTCAAAGCCGTTCTGAGCCCCGCGCACCAGCATCAAGAGCAAGTGGAGTATGCCCGACCAGATGAAGAGCGATGCAATAAGAATGAATGGCGTAAGGACCGCAGCGGCCACGATGCCTGCGCCCTGGAACGCATCGAAGTCTGACGCACCCGTTTGCGGGATATAGCTTCTGAGCGGATCGTGAAGGACTATCATCCAGAAATAGTATATCATCCAGCTCACCATGCCCGTGATCAAGGCATAGAGCATGGGATCGGTTATCCCCCCGGTGACGTTCATGGTCCGGAAAAAATTGGCCGGAGTAAAAAGAGAGCCCTTCAGAGAGGAGAGCAGTCCCTGTACGGTCCACCGCGTGGACGGGTCTTCCCACGCCGTCTTGGCCCTGCCCGGCTGGGTCGCTGATACGGCCGCAGCAGTGATGGTTCCACCGCAAAACTGACAGAAGGCGTGGCCTTCGGTAATTTCCTTGCCGCAGTGTGGACAGAACATTACGTCTCCTTGCCATGAGGAAAATGGTGCCCGATCGTTCACGAGAATAAATCCTTGAGCAAGCGCATTCCCCGCGTTTGGTGAGGGATTAGCGAGCGATCAGAATGAATTAGTATCTTAAGGATCGAAGCTCCCCCGTCCCGAAGGGCGGGACTGCAGGAGCTTCACTGTAGCAAACACCGGAACAGGTTGTCAACGGAAAAGGAGGCGGTACAATGCTACAAGGGTGCGCCGCAGTCGGAGGGATCGCCCTTGATCTTCTCAATGGCATGCACCAGTGCAGGAAGGATGACAGCGAGGTTCTCGCGGACAGCACGGGGGCTGCCGGGAAGGTTCACGATGAGGGTCTGTTTGCGCATACCGGCTATGGCACGGGACAGCATGGCATGGGGGGTCTTCTTGAGACTTTCCGCTCGCATGGCCTCGGACATGCCCGGAAGCTCCCGGTCGATGACCTCACGGGTGGCCTCAGGCGTCACATCCCGGGGAGCGACCCCGGTACCGCCCGTGGTCAGGATCAGATCGATCGCACCAGAATCCGCATGGCGCTTTAACGCGTCGACGATCCGCTCACGTTCATCAGGGAGCACCTCATAGTGACGGACATCGGCGCCGATGCCGGTTACCATGTCACGGATGACCCTTCCGCTTTCGTCCTCGCGCTCCCCCTTCGCCCCTTTGTCGCTCAGGGTGATGATCGCCGTCCTGATGGTCCCCGGTCCGGTGGCTTGATCGCACGATCTACGCATGGTCAGACCTCCACTTCATCCCGCCGCGAGACCACCACGGTGTTCCTGCCCCCGTTCTTTGCCTGGTACAGCGCCTTGTCCGCGGCCTTGATCAGGTCATGCGGGAAACCCGTCACATAGGCCGCGACCCCGATACTGATCGTGCTGTGAATAGGCTTTCCCGCTCCCGGAAATTCCTGCAGCTGGACCTTCTGCCGCAGGATCTCGGCCTTATAGGCGGCACCGTCAAGAGGGGTGTCCGGCATCACAATGGCGAACTCTTCGCCGCCGTACCGGGCGATCGTGTCCGTCTCCCGCACCCCTTCGCGCAGGATACGGGCCAACTCGCGCAGCACCGAGTCGCCGGCAAGATGACCGTACTGGTCGTTCAGATCCTTAAAATGGTCGATATCGATCATCATGAGAGAAAGAGAGGTGTATTTTCGGCGGTTATACCGTTTGATCTCCTTGAAGAGGACCTCGTCAAAATGCCGCCGGTTGTAGAGCTGCGTCAAACTGTCGGTAACGGCAAGCTGTGCCAGGAGCCGGTTGGTCATGCGCAGTTCCGAGGTTTTTTCCGCCAGTTCCCTCTCCGTAGTGACCCGTTCAGATACGTCCCGGATGACCTCAACCACGAACATTGTCGCGCCATCCTCGACCAGCGGAGCGAAGATGCTATGGAGATGACGGGTCCGGCCATCAGGATGCACCAGGGTGCTTTGCTGTTCACCTACTTTGCCGTTCGTCATCGCGGCCTGCAGTCCGTGGTGCGGCGACGATCCATCCATTACCTGGCCGGCCGGGATGCGGCCATCAGCATCGCTCAGCTGGGGAAGAAGCTCGAACACGCGCGGATTGCTCTGGAGAATCCTGAATTCCCTGTCCACCAGCAGCACGCCGTCGGGCATGGCGTCGAACATCGACTGAAGCTCGGCACGGAACCGCAGCTCTTCTCCCGTGCGGGCAAGCTCTTTTTCTTTTTCAAGGTTCGTCTGGTGCAGCGTCTCGATCCGGTCGAGCATATTCACAAAGCTGCTCTTGAGATCGGCAAGTTCGTCGGTCCCCTTGCGGGAGAGCCGCGTCAGCGCCGCCCCTCCTTCAGTGCTTGTCATTGCGTCGCGAAGCTCCCTGACCGGGCGATAGACAACGATCCGCAGCAGTGCGGCCAGCACGCCGACCAGAAGCAAGATCATTGCCGCGCTCCACAAGAGTTCCCGGTTGCGGCGGGAGATGATCAGATCGTTCAGTTCGCGGAGAGAAAAATCGATGCGAAGGATGCCGTTCAGCTTTACTGCGTTCCCATGGCATCCGAAACACTCCGGCTTGTTCTCGATGGGAGAGTAATAGCTTATATTGGTGCTGTCCCGCTGATCGCGAATATCACTGATATCCCCCCTGACCACGGAATGCAGGATCGCAGGAGGGATGTCCATGGTCAGGCCACCCCCGCTGTCGTATTTTTCAAGTCCCTGGACCGGCCGTCCCGAACCGTCGTAGATCATCACCCGGTCAATGAAATCGGGCACATTGACCGCGTCAAGGATGTTCTTGACGAGTTCATGATGGCCTTTTTTCATGGATGCGATCACCGTTCCCTTGATGGCCGCGGCCAGTGCGCCCAGCGTGCGTTCCGAAGTGCGTATCGTGTCGGTCCGCATGTGTCCGATGTCAATGTAGGTATAGACCCCGATCATGCAGGCGATCACGAGCGTCAGGGAGACGATGATCTTGAGTTCGAGGCGCTTTCGAATGAATGTGAACATCGTACCGCTACTCCACTTCTCCACCGACGGTGATCTCAGGGATCCTGAGTGTCGGCTGGGCATCGCTCACCGGCGAGCCCTGGCCGTCCTTGCCGCAGGTTCCGATGGAAAAGCCCAGGTCCGAACCGACCAGGTCGATCGACATAAGAACGGACGGGCCGTTCCCCACGAGCGTCGCACCGCGCACGGGTTCAGCGATCCGGCCGTTCTCGATGAGATATCCCTCGCTCACCTCGAACACGAAATCTCCATTGACCGTATTCACCTGCCCTCCCCCCATCTTGCGGACAAAGAGGCCTTTCGGCGTGGCCTTCAGGATATCGGCCGGCCTTGCTGCGCCCGGCGCGATCAGGGTGTTGGTCATGCGGGGAATGGGGCGGTGCCGGTAGGACTCTCTTCTGCCATTTCCCGTGGACAGGGTCCCATCCTTCATCGCGGTAAGTCGATCGTACAGATAGGTTTTCAGGATGCCCTGGTCCACGAGGACCGTGCGTTGCGCGTGCGTTCCCTCATCATCCACGAAGAACGATCCCCTTCTTCCCGGCAGGGTCGCATCATCAACGACCGTGATCAGCGGTGACGCGATCTGCTGGCCGATCTTGCCCGAATAGACCGACAGCCCGGATTGGGCGAGATCCGCTTCGAGGCCATGACCGATCGCTTCATGGATCATGGTCCCGCCCGCATCTGACGACAGGACCACCGGCATCCTTCCCGCAGGAGCCTTACGGGCGGTCAGCATCATCAAGGCCCTGCGCGCAGCCTTTTCCGCTGCAATTTCCAGAGGCTCCGCATCGAAGAGCTCCATACCGATAAGACCGCCCACGGGCTCATAGCCCGTCTGCACGATCCCGCCGGCGGACGCGACCACCTGTACCATGGCAGTAAGATAGCACCGCGCATCCTCGATCACCTCGCCGGAGGATGAAGCAATGAGCACCTCTTGGCGGTTCTCCCGGTAGGTCACCATCACCTGACGTACCCGCGGATCAAAGCTCCGGGCAACGTGGTTTGCCCGCTTCACCATATCCGCTTTTTTGTCCGTTGCTACCTTCTCGGGCGGTTGTTTCACGAAGTTCCCGCTGCCGGCAAGGGATGTTCCCTGCAGGACGATCGTTCGTTCCCCGGGCCCCTCTAGGGACCTGACCGACCTGCTCATGGTCTCGGCCAGTCCAAGAAGCGATGATGTGGTAAGTTCGTTCGTATAGGCGTAGGCCGTCCTCTTTCCGGATATAAGCCTCAGCCCAGCGCCGCATTCGCGCCCGGCAATAACCTTCTCGATCCGGTCATCTTCACACTGGATGGCAAGAGGTGAGGACCTCTCCAGGTACAGGTCGGCGTATTCTCCCCCGTTTCTCAGGACCTTCCGTAACACCGCGTGCATATCAAATCCGACGTCCAAATACTCCTCCTTGCTCCAGCCCGGTGGTTCGTGGTCCACAGATCTCTGACGGTGGAACCCTGAGCGAACTCATTCCAAGTCATTTTACAGGACACAACCACTATTTACAACTTTAAATACTTCAGACAACTATCGTATAATCCTGTCCTTGCCAATTTACCACATCCGAAACACTCGCAGCCTCTCAACTTGACAAACAGTGAATATCAGGATACTATTTATACATATTATGAATACAACGGCCATGGACCAGAAAAAAATACTGATCGCTGACGATAATGAGAATATCAGGGACGCCCTGACCTACCTCCTTGAGGATGAGGGATATGAGCTGCGGCTTGCCAGTGACGGCGCTGACACCCTCCGAAAAGTACGGGAGCGAAAACCGGACATCCTGTTCCTGGACATCATGATGCCGGAGATCAACGGCTACGATGTCTGCCGTACCATCAAGAACGATCCTGACCTGAAAAGCATCTACGTCATCATGCTGACCGCCAAGGGACAGGTGGCGGAGCAGGAACGCGGGAAGGAAGTCGGCGCCGACGAATATATCGTTAAACCCTTCAGCCCCATGGAAATCCTCGCCCGGGTGAAGACCCTTTTCCATCATTGATCTTCCTATGCAGGACACCGGTATCAAAATGATCGCCCAGCAGGTCTTTGAGCGCGGCTCAGCCCTGCTCCAGCAGCACAAGTACGAACAGGCTATCGTTGATCTCCAGCAAGCTGAGCAATTGTTCAGAAAGATCGACGTCAGGGGCCATCCCTTCACGGCCCCCCTTTCTAACGGCGTTTCCGGCCTGGCAAATGCCCTCGCGCTGAGCGGTCTGTGCCACATGAAACTGGGAGATTGTCGCAAAGCGTCCCTGTGCTATGAGTCCAGCTTTATCAACTCCAAGTTCGAAAAGATGTGGCCCTTCAAAACGTTCTCTAAGACCGTCAACGATAACCTGCTCACCTGCTACGAAACCATGTTGAGATCCAAACGGCCTGAAGATATCGAGGACATATTGATGAGCGACCCTGATATCGATTCTTCGTATGAGTTCCCCTTTTCTCTCAGTCGTGAGGATGCCGTTATCATTGCAAGACTCTTCGAACTCTCTCCCGATCGATATGCCGATCACCGTCAATTCTATCTCCGTGCAAAGGTAAAGGACCGCGAGATCAGACGACGTGAAAAAAAATCCGACGAAGCCAGCATGAGAAAGCTCAGCGTCCTCATTTGGAGCATCCTCATCATCATCTGGGCCATTTATGGTATCGTCGTGATTAAGGCCCTGATCAACAAGAACTGACGTCACGGAGGCTCTGATGACACCGGAAGAAATAAAAAAATTTTCCTCGGAGCAGATGACCATGCTGATCCATGGCGCGATCGGGCTCAACACGGTCCAGGGGATCGAACTCGGCTTTTTCGACTGGATACCGCTCAACAAGCCGATCACTGCCCAGGAACTGTCGGGTCAACTGGGATATGACATAACCAAGGTGGAACGCTGGCTTCGGTTCGCTGTTTCCTACGGATATATCAACAGATCGGACGGCGGATATACGCTTACCACCAAGGGATCGCTGCTGCGCGAGGGTACGCCCACTCCCGATCTGCTCGGCCTGCATCACATGTTCTCCTATTTCACCAAGGCCATTCAGCATTCCAAAGATGCGTATCAGAAAGGCGTCGGTCTTGACAGCATAAGCCAGGGCAAGATCAGCCGCGACTATATCCCCCGGGTTGCGTCGCAGCTCTCCAAGTCCTCCGCCGAATTCTTCAAGGGTTCAGGGCTGTCGACCGGCCATACCATCCTTGATCTCGGCTGCGGTGACGGGTCGGTCCTCCGGGAGATCTCCCGGACCTGCCCCGGCGTCAGCGCGACGGGGATCGATATGAACATCCATACGATCGAACAGGGAAAACGCAAGAACTCGGAAGAGGGACTTCAGGACCAGATAGACCTTCAGGTTGGCGATGTGACCGACATGACCCGCTTCCCGGACAATGCCTTTGACTGGGTCTATGCGTTCAATGTATTCCATTTCCTTCCGATCGCAAAACGCGAGAAGTTCATCCAGGACATGATCCGGATCTCCCGCTACGGAATATTCTTCAACCAGGTGATCGCGAACAACATCCAGACGATCTCCGTGGACGTGCTGCTGGCGACCTTGTTCACCGATTTCACCGGTTTCTTCAGCGAAACGGAGGCTGACGAGCTTATCAAGAAAGTAAGCGCCTTGCATCACACGTTCATGCCGGTGATCCAGGGGGAATCACGACTGGTGGTCATCTACACGCTCAAGAACGACATTCCGCTGAACCGGATAGCGAACTTTCCGGAGGCGGACTCCGTGAAACTGACATCAGCGGGCATCAGAACGGCCAAGGGACTTCTGGCTTCCAGCCCCGAGGCGATGGCTGCTCTCGTCACAAACGCTGCGCTTCTGCGAAAGCTCGCGATCAAGGCGCTGTTCCCCTGACACACTAAACGTACCCATGGAACTTAATGTCTCTAAAAAAATAATCTACAGCGAACTGGTAATCATCGCCGTCATCTTTTCCACCCTGATCCCGTATATCCTGGTAAGCATGCAGTTCTCGACGGCCCACCTGTTCCATTACATCTTCATCACCATTGTAATTCTCGCCCCGATCGGCATCTTCTCTGCATACTATTTCATGGAACGCTGGGAGAACCGGCCTATCGAAATGCTGGCGTTCTATCTGAAACGCCGGTTGGACCCGCCGGATGATGTCATGGCTGAAGCGCGTACGCGGGCGCTGAACCTGCCCATTGTCCACGCTGCCACGGTCCTCATTCGCTACGAGCTCGTGACCCTCTTCGACTGCCTGTACATGGGGACCGTCGGCGGTCTACCGCTGAAGGAGAACATCAGGCTCGGTCTGTATGCCGGGATCGGGCTTGCATTCTTCCCCATCTTCTCGTTCTTCCTTACCGAACGGCTCTTGTATCCGGTCCGCCAGTTCCTCGCGGAAAAGACCAAGAACATCCTGGTGGACGAGACCAAGGTGATCCACATCAACACCCGCACCCGCCTGGTCACCATCCTCCTCGCGACTGTCACGGCGCCCCTCATCGCCCTCGGCTTCCTGATGTACCGGAAGGTCGGCATGGAACTCAGCCTCATGCCGTTAGAGTTCTCGCCGAACCAGCCCGTCATGAGCCAGCTTTTCAACCTGATCTTCCTGGTAACCATCGCCACGCTCATCCTGACGTCAGGGATCGGCATCCTGCTCGCGACCAGCATTTCCAACCCTCTCGGGCACATGGTCAGCGTCATCCGGCGACTCGAAAAGGGCGATCTCAATGCGCGGTCGAACCTCATTTCGAACGACGAGATCGGCGTCCTGTCGCAGAGCTTCGACAAAATGGCCCAGGAGATCGAGAAGAATCGTCATGAACTGGAGGACCTGAACCGCAACCTTGAGTTTCGCGTGGCGGAAAAGACGGAAAATCTGACCAAGGCATACGAGCGTCTTCAGTTCTCGAACCAGAACCTGGCAGTGGCGAACCGCGAACTGGAGCTTGCCAACAAAAAGCTGAAGGAGCTCGACCAGCTCAAATCGGACTTCATCTCGGTCGTATCTCACGAGCTTCGCACCCCGCTCACGTCCATCAAGGCGTTCACCGAGTTGATCATGATGAAATCCCGAATGACGGGCGAGAAGCGGACCCGCCTCCTCTCCATCATCAACAATGAAACCGACCGCCTCGCAAGGCTGATCAACGATATCCTGGACCTCACCAAGATCGAAGCGGGAAAACTGAGCTGGCACGTGACCCGCATCTCCCTGAGCGAGATCATCCAGAACTCCGTGACCAGCATGCAATCCCTTGCAGACAACAAGAGCCTCTCCATCATCATGAACGTTCCGTCTTCCCTGCCCAAGCTGTACGGCGATCGGGACCGCTTGATTCAGGTGATCACGAACATCCTGTCCAATGCCGTAAAATTCACTCACGATGGCGGTACGATCTCCATCAATGCATTTACGGAGGACGTCCCGCGTCATCAGATCATTGTGAAGATCTCGGATACCGGCGTCGGGATCCCTTCCCGGGACTTCGAAGTCATTTTCGAGAAATTCCGCCGCTCCGGTGACGTCCTCACGACCCACGCGGAAGGCACCGGACTCGGCCTTGCCATTACCAAGCAGATCGTCGAATACCATGGCGGCAGGATATGGGCGGAAAGCACCCCGGGAAAAGGAAGTTCTTTTTCATTCACCCTGCCCCTGGATAAAGTATGGCAGATCGAGGGAGACCATCTTACGACCGCCCTTGACCTTTGAGCTCCTGCATCCTGCCGGCCCCTTGTTTTGCCTGCGGCCCGGCCCTCGCACTATCATTTTCCGCCCGGATCCGATATGTCCCTGGCAATCTAATCCCTTGACATCGCTCGTATTTTGGCAGTAAATTAGCGCATGTTCAGCGCGTTCCGCAACCTGAAGAACCGTGAGATCCTTACGCCGCTCGTGGTCATCCTGGCCTTTCTTTTCATCCTTTCCCTCATCATCATCATCGGACAGACCTTTCATCAGACGCTCCGGAACGAGATGGCCGACCAGTTCAACAAACAGCAGCTCCTGCTTGCCCAGCAGGTCGCCATCAACGTGGAATCGTTCCTCGATCATGTCTATAAGGACATCAGCGTCATCTCGCAGCTGCCCGATATCATGCAGGTCGGCCGGAGCTCCCAGGCACGTGCGGTCGTAAAAGGGATACACTATCACATCGAAAGCGACATCCTCGTTGCCCTCCGGGTGCTGGACCGGCGCGGCGCCATCCTGTATGACAGCGGCTATCCGAAGCGGGAAGGCGATAGTCTTGCTGATACGAAATATTTTATCAGGGCGAGCACCCTTCGCGCGAACGAGCACCTGGTCACGGACCTCATGAACATTGTCGTCGAAAGGCCTGACTCGAAACAGTTCATCATAGCGGTCCCCATCTATCAGATAGCACCCGGATCACAAGATCCTCAGTTCAACGGCGTCGTCCTCGCCATCCTGTCCGTTGACGGCATCACGCAGAAGTATCTGCTGCCGGTCAAGTCCGGCACCCGCGGATATGCATGGATGATGGACAGCGATGGCACGCTCCTCTACCATCCCACCCAACCGCAAATGCTCGGCAAGAACCTGTTCCATACGGACCCCTCGTGCTTCCAGTGCCACCGTTCCTTCAATGCGGAAAAGCAGATGGTCGAGGGCAAGGCGGAGACCTTCGGGTACTATGTAGCTCCGGGTGGAGAGAACAAGCTCGCGGCTTATTACAAGTTCCCGGTCGGCGTTCGTTCCTGGTTCGTCGTGGTCTCCGCCCCCTACTCGGATGTGATCGCCCTGATGCATAAAAGCCAGTCGTTCTTCTCTCTCCTGATCATCTCCATTTTCATCACGACGCTGGTCGCCTCCGCCATTTCCACGATCACTTACCGAAAGAAGATCAAGGCCGAGGAAAAGGCCATGCATCTCGAAAATCAGCGCCGCCTCGAGCAGGAGATCGTGATCGCGAAGAACTATCTTGAGAACATCATCGAGAACACGCAGACCAGCCTTCTTGTCCTGGACCGGGACCTGACGGTCAAGACCGTGAACACCGCCCAGGCAAAGGCCCTCGGCCGTCCCAAACAGGACATCGTCGGAAGGCAATTTTTCTCGCTGTTCCCGGACAATCTTCCTCGCTATGAGGGGGTCCCCATCGAAACCCTCCTGCATCGGTGCATTACAGGCAGCACCAGCATCGAGGTCAAGGAGTACCGGATCACGGGGATCCAGCCGGAACCGATTTTCTTCGACATGAACGTAAGTCCCCTGATCATCGCCGGCGAGGTGACCGGCATCGTGATCGCAAGCAACAACGTCACCAAACGCGTGCACCTTGAGGAAGCGCTCAAGCAATACACGGTTGAGCTTGAGGACAGGGTCGACAAAGAGGTCGCGACGGCCAAGAAGCTCGAGCAGCAGGTCCTGCACTCGGAAAAGCTCGCCGCTCTCGGACGTCTTGCCGCGGGCGTCGCCCACGAGATCGGCAATCCCCTCACCTCCATTTCGACCTTCGCCCAGCTGCTGCGGGAGATGACCACAGACGAGTTCGCCCAGAACAGCCTCGACACCATCAACAGCCACATCCTGCGCATCACCGAGATCGTGCGCCAGATGTCCACGTTCTCCCGTCCTGATTCGACCACGATCAAACTGGTCCAGATCAACGATATCTTGAAGTCGTCCCTTGACCTCATGCGCCTCGACAAGCGCATGAAAAGCACCCTCGACATAACTGTCAGCCTCACCCCGGACATTCCCCGGACCATGATCGACGAGGGGCAGATCGCCCAGGTGTTCATCAACATCATCCTGAACGCGCTGGATGCGATGCCCGATGGCGGCAGGCTTTCGGTAACGAGCAGACACGGCCTGAACGAGCAGGGCCACGACACGATCTTCATCGATTTCCACGATTCCGGCACCGGGATCCCTGCTGCCGACCTGGAAAAGATCTTCGATCCTTTTTACACGACCAAGGAAGTCGGCAAAGGGACCGGGCTCGGTCTCTCCGTAAGCTACAATATCGTGAAGCGGTTCAAAGGTGATATCAAGGTCGCAAGCACGCTTGGAGCGGGAACCACCTTCACTATCATCCTGCCGGTACTGACCGATATTCACAAGGAGCCTCTGCATGCAAAAGACGAACATCCTGGTCGTTGACGACGAAAAAGACATTTGCAGGGCGTTGAATATCATCCTTTCCAAGGAAGGGTATGCCGTAACCGAGGCATACAATGGAGAACAGGCCGTTGAGCTCATCGGCAGGCAGAGCTACGACATCATCATGACCGACATCAAGATGGAGAAGATGGACGGGTTCGAGGTCCTCCGCCAGGCTCAGAAGCTCAGCCCCGGGACCTCTGTTATCATGATGACCGCCTTCGCCTCGGTCGGTTCCGCCGTTGACGCCATGCGCTCCGGCGCCGTGGACTATATCACCAAACCCTTCCTCAACGACGATATCCGCCTCACGATCAAGCGCATCGTCGAAGGCCGGGACCTTCTCATGGAGAACCAGATCCTGCGCCAGGAATTGAGCCAGCGGTGCATCTCCTTCAAGAACATCATCGGCACGTCCGACGCTATCCAGAAGGTTTTCGCCGTTATGGAGAAGGTCGTTCCGAGCAAGGCCAACATCCTTATCACCGGTGATAGCGGTACCGGAAAAGGCCTGGTGGCGCAGGCCATCCATGAGTCGGGACCGCGCAAGGACAAACCTTTTATAGCCATCAACTGCGGCGCCATCCCCGAGAACCTGCTCGAAAGCGAGCTCTTCGGCCACAAGAAAGGCTCGTTCACGTCGGCCATCGAAGACAAGAAAGGCCTCATCACCATGGCAAATGGCGGCACCCTGTTCCTCGATGAGGTCGGAGAACTGCCGCCGTCGCTCCAGGTAAAATTGCTGAATGTGATCCAGAACAAGGAGCTCACGCCCGTTGGCGATACGCGGGTCATTACGGTGGATGTGCGGGTGATCGCGGCGACCAATGCAGATCTGGCTCAGCGGGTGAAGGATGGACGTTTCCGGGAAGACCTGTTCTACCGTTTGAACGTCATCGAGATCAGGGTCCCCTCGCTCCGTGAGCGGAAGGACGACATTCCGCTCCTGATCAAGCACTACCTGTCCGTATTCGCTGATGAAGCGGGAAAGAGCGTGAAGGACATCGATTACGAAGCGATGAAATCGATGCTGGCCTATGACTGGCCGGGGAACATCCGTGAACTGAGGAATTCTCTTGAGCGCGCGGTGGTGCTCTCTGAAGGAGAGGTGATCACCCTGCACGACCTGCCGGACAAACTGAGGACCATCGACGTGGAAGGCATCCCCACCTCATCGCTCAGGCAGGCGTTGGACGACTATGAGCGGGAATATATCCGTCGGAGCATGACGGAGAACAAGGGCAACAAGGAAGCGGCGGCGGAACGGCTCGGCATCGACCTGGCAACGCTCTACCGGAAATTGAAGAAACTCAGGATCGAGACGGCCTGAGATAGCAAGCTGTTGAATAAGTATTTTACATGTCTTTGCGAGCAAAGCGAAGCAATCTCGCAGCTCGTATCTGCCTGATAAGTCAAGATTGCCGCGTCGCTCCGCTCCTCGCAATGACAGCAATGATGACTTCTTACGAGACCATCAAAATTGCACTTTGCAATTTGCAATTTGAATTTTACTATTCCGGCTTGTCCGGGCTAGGGAATAAGGTCCTTCTTTTCCTCTGCCGGAACATCGAAGGTGTTCTCCCACTGCACGGTCTTTTTTTCTGTCGGACGCACCTCGGTCACCGAAGACGTCGGCAGAGAAATATACCCCAGCGTTCCCTTGAGATGGACATCGGTATCGGATACCTCTATCAGAACACCCTTATAGGACACTCCGTTCGCGATAACTTCCACCTCTTTTCCGATCATTTCCATGATATCAGGCATGCATCCTCCCTGGTTCCCTGTGTGATTGCCAGACTCGGTCCGTTGTCCGGAGCGATCATATCTCCAATCTCCCCCATCGCTCCTTCCGATACCGCCAGTTCAGTAGCCCCATCCTCACCAGCCAATCGACTATCATGACCGACCAGACCGCCTGGATCGGTGCGTGGAACACCGTTGCAAGAAGGGCAGTCACCGGGATGCGAATGAGCCACATCCCTGCCATGGTCGCGAACATGATGAAGCCCGTATCGCCGGCCCCGCGCAGGGACCCGGCAAGCACCATGGTAATGGCAAGCGGGACCTGGGCGAAGGCCACGATCTTCATGTAGAGTATACCATACCTGATCACCTCAGGATCACTGGTGAACAGCCTGAGCAGGACATAGGGAAAGAAAAAGAACACGAACCCCATGCCGGCCATAAGGACCACGGCAAGACGGTTCGCTTCATACGCCGAGAGCCGCGCATCGTCGGGCCTTCCCGCGCCGAGGTTCTGTCCGACCATGGTCGCGGCGGCAACGGCGATACCGTAGCCAGGCATGAACGATATTGCCTCGATGGCAAGCCCCACCTGATGTGCGGCGTAGACAGACGTTCCATACAGCAAGATGACCTTCGCGAAGACCATTGATCCCGCGTTCTGCAAAAGCCGGTCTATAAAGATCGGCCAACCAAGTTTTACAGTCATCGTCGTCAGCCGCATTTCCAGCTCTCGAGAAGGGACGATGTAACGACGCTTCAGAGATCGGGCGAAGAGGAACCCGGCTCCCAGGCATTCTGATATCGCTATCGCGATCGCCGCGCCTTTGACGCCCATAGCGGGAAGACCCCATTTCCCGTAGATCAGCGGATATGCGACAACGACATGCAAGATGTTCACGATCAGCGTCGCGTAAAGAGGTGTCCTGGTATCTCCGGCACCGTGCATGATGCCCGAAAGGACATTGATGGAAATGGTAAAAATAATGAACGTGAAAATGACCTTCGAATAGGGATACAGGATCTGCTGGACCATTTCGTTCGCGCCGAGCAGTCCGGCCACTTTGCCGCCGGCAAGATGGCCGACAACCATGATGACGATCGCCGCAAGCACCGCCATGAGCATCGCCTGGTACGCGGCCTTCCCGGCCTCCTCTTTTCGTCCCGCCCCCCAGAGCTGCGAGACCAGGACCGTCGTACCCACATTGATGCCCCAGGACATGCTCATGACGACAAATACCATGATCTGGGCCACACCGACTGCTGCGATGGCGGACGCGCCGAGCCCGCCGACAAGGAAGATGTCCACGATCCCGACGGAACGCTGCAAAAAGCTCGACAGGACCACGGGGACGGCAAGGGATAACATTTGTTTTCTGATGCTTTTCTGCATAAATGGTCTAATTATCAGATGACTGCGGGCAGGAGAGATATACCATGGACTGATGAACGCACAAAGAACTATTTCACCAGCGAGCGGACCTTCTTCATGTTCCGGGGATCGTCCTCATCGGTCTCTTTCGGTGTTTCCATGATCTTGGGTACATCCTTGAATGCCGCGTGGTTCAGGATGGCCTTGAATCCTTCGTCTCCGATCTTGCCTTCGCCGATGTGCCAGTGACGGTCCACACGGGAATCGAACTCCCTGAGACAATCATTGAGGTGCATGCCTTTTAGCCTGCCGAGGCCGACCGTACTGTCGATCTTCTGTGCGACAGCGTCAACACCCTGCTTTGTCCGGATATCATAGCCCGCTGCGAAGCCGTGGCAGGTATCATAGCAGATGCCGATCTTATCAGTATTGCTGAGGCGGGATATCACTTCGTTCACCTGTTCGAAGGTATACCCCACGTCCCCTTTTTCGCCAGCTGTGTTCTCGAGCAGGATCGTCGCCTGGGGCTTATGGAGCTTCATGGCCATGTTCAGAGCATCGGCGACCCGGTCGATCATCCATCCGGGCTCCTGGCCGCTCGCCGATCCGAGATGGGTCACCAGATATTCAGCTCCAAGATGCTCGGTCCGTTCTATATCGATGACGAATTGCTCGATCGATCGTTCGTACAGGTCGGGCTTCGTTGATGCCAGATTGATAAGATAGTTTGTATGGACAAATACCGGACGGATGTCATACTGTTCGCGAAGCCGCTTGAACTCGGCAATGTCCTCCGTTGCAAGGGGCTTTACGGTCCATCCGCGGGGATTGCGGCTGAACATCTGCATCGTCGTGCAGCCGAGCTCATGGGCGCGCTGGACGGCAAGGGAAAAACCGCCGGATATGGACACATGAAAACCAAGCCGCACGCTACTTCCCTCCCGTCAGTGTCATGAATTGATCTTCGTTGATCACCTTCACGCCCAGTTCCCGGGCCTTCTCAAGTTTGCTTCCGGCATCGTTCCCTGCCAGGACGTAACTGGTCTTCTTCGAAACCGATCCAGTCGCGCGGCCACCGTTCGCCTCGATCAGAGCTTCGAACTCTTCGCGCGATCGGGACAACGTGCCGGTGATGACAAAGGTAAGGCCATCGAAAAGGCCTTTCTGTTTCTCTCCCTCTTCGTGATAATCGGGATTCGTCAGCTTCAAATCTAACCTTTTGAGATCTTCAAGCGTTTTCAGGTTCTCTTTTTCCGAAAAGAAACCGGAGATCGAGGCTGCCAGTTTTTCACCCATCTGTTTGATCGCCATGACGCGCTCAGCCTCTATGCGGTACAGGTCATCAAGCTTCTCGAAGTTCTTTGCCAGCTGTTTCGCCGCGAACTCACCGACATGCAGGATGCCGAGGGCAAAAAGGAATCGCGCCATCGTGGTCGCCTTGCTTTTCTCGATTGCATCGATAAGGTTCTGGGCGGACTTTTCCGCGAACCGCGGAAGTTCCAGCAGCTGTTCCTTCCTGAGCTTGTACAGGTCCACAAAATGCCGTATCAGACCCTGGTTATAGAGCAGCTCAACATTCTTTTCTCCGAGCCCTTCGATGTCCATGGCGCCGCGCGACGCGTAGTGCTTTATCTTCTCCAGAACCTGCGCCTCGCAGTTCAAACCGATGCAGCGGAACGCCACTTCCCCTTCTTCGCGCACAACGTTCGATCCGCATACAGGGCATTGTTCCAGGGGCGGGAATCTTTTCTCGATACCGGTCCGCTTCTCTGTTTTAACCTCGACGACGTGCGGGATCACATCCCCTGCCCGCTCGACGACCACGGTATCTCCGATCCTGATGTCCTTCCGCTCGATCTCATCCCAGTTATGAAGTGTTGAACGGGAGACTGTCACACCGCCGATCTGAACTGGCCGCATGACAGCGACCGGCGTGATGGCACCTGTCCTGCCAACGTTTGCGATGATGTCTTCGATCACGGTAATGCCCTGGTGTGCGGCGTATTTGAATGCGATCGCCCAACGGGGTTCTCGTGTTTTGATGCCGAGCGTTCGTTGAAGGGCAAAATCATTTACTTTGATCACCGCTCCATCGGTCTCAAAGGGCAGGTGAGGACGCTTTTCCTCGATCGCTTGTAGGGAATCGATCACGTTGTCGATGCCGCGGACCACATTAAAAATAAGAGGAACCGGAAAACGCGCCTTTTTGAGCCATGTCATGAAGTCAGCCTGGTCCCTGAACTCGATGCCTTTTACCGCACCCAGGCCGTAACAGGCCATATGCAGGCGCCGTTTCTCTGTGATCGAGGGATCGAGCTGCCGGATGGAGCCTGCAGCGGCGTTCCGGGGGTTCGCGAACAAAGCATCCCCTTCCCTCCCTCGTTCTTTGTTTAATTTCTCGAACTCGTCAATATCGATGAACACTTCACCCCGGATATCGATCTCCTCGGGGACAGGATGGACGCCCTCGATCCTGAGCGGCACCGCCTTGATGGTCTTGATGTTTCGGGTAACATCCTCTCCCACAAAGCCGTCTCCCCGGGTCGAAGCACGGAGAAGGACACCGTTCCGGTACGTGAGTTCCATGGCAAGACCGTCATATTTCGGTTCGACGGTATATTCGACATCACTATCCGTTTTCAGAACCTTCTTGACCCGTTTGTCGAACTCGCGCACCTCATCACGGGAGAACGCGTTTCCGAGCGACAGCATGGGCTCTGTGTGTTTAATTTTTTCGAACTTTTCAAGCGGAGAAGCTCCGACGCGCTGGGTGGGAGAGTCCGGACGGATGTAGTGATATTGCTCCTCGAGCACCTGCAGACGTCGGAAGAGCTTGTCATATTCGGCATCGGAAATGGTGGGAGCATCTAATACGTAATAGCGGTGACTGTGCTCGTTCAGGTCCTTGACGAGCATTTCGATCTCTTTTTTACTTTCAGCAGGGAGTTTGTTCATGGGTTGGTGCGCAGGCCGGCCTAATCGGTGCTTTTCTCTTCGAGCTGGTAGTCCTTGATCTTTGTAAGGAGCGTTTTATAGCTCACCTGAAGGATCTCGGCTGCCTTGGTCTTGTTGCCGCCGGTCTGCTTCAGCACCTGCCGTATGCGGCGCGATTCCGCGATGCGTGCCGCGGCAGCAGCGATGTCCGCGAGCGGCCCTTCCATGGGCACATGTTCGGCAAGGGCATCGGTGATGGCCGCTTCACTGATGCCCAGGTCCTTCGCCCGTACCACACCGCCTTCCGCGTAGATCACGGCGCGTTCGATCACGTTCTCCAGTTCCCGCACGTTCCCTTTCCAGGGGGACTTCATCAGGATGTCCATCGCCTCGTCGGACAGCGTGCCCGGGCCTTTCCTGATCTCGGCGCAGTACTTGTTCAGGAATTGCTGGGCAAGCGGTGGAATATCGTCCCTCCGCTCCCGAAGCGGCGGGATCGTCAGGGGGAACACGTTGAGGCGGTAGAACAGGTCTTCGCGGAACAGTTTTGCCTCGACCGCCTTCTCGATGTCCTTGTTCGTTGCCGCGACGATGCGCACATCGATCTTGATGGGACGGTTCCCGCCGACCCGTTCGATGACCTGTTCCTGGATGACGCGAAGGATCTTCGCCTGAAGCGTCAAGTCCATGTCGCCGATCTCGTCGAGGAACACTGTCCCCTTGTCGGCAAGCTCAAGTTTCCCGAGCTTCCGCGCTTCGGCGCCGGTAAATGCCCCCCGCTCGTAACCGAAAAGCTCGCTTTCCAGCAGTTCCCGGGGGATGGCGGCCGAATTAATGGCGATAAAGGGTCCGTCCTTGCGATTGCTCAGATAGTGAATGGCCCTCGCGAAAAGCTCCTTGCCGGTCCCGCTCTCGCCGTGAATGAGCACGGTGGCGTTGGTGGGCGCGACCTTCTGGATGCTTGCCGTGATCTCCTGGAGCTGCCTGCTCTTGCCGATGATCTTGGGAAAACCAAGCCGGTCCGCGAACTCCGCCCTGAGCAGGATGTTCTCCGCGGCAACGCGGGAAGTATCGAGCGCTCGTTTGATAAGGACCAGCAGGTGCTCCGTGTCGAACGGCTTTGTCAGGAAGTCGTAGGCCCCTTCCTTCACGGCCCTGACCGCCGTCTCAATAGTCCCATAGGCGGTCATCACGATGACCGGCAGGAGCGGACTCTCCTGCTTCACTGCCTTCAGGACATCGAAGCCGTCCTTTTTCGGCAGTTTGAGGTCAGTGAGCACGAGTCCGATGCGCTCGTCAGAGAGCTTTTTGATGCCCTCTGCGCCGTCCTGGGCTGTAATGACCTCGTACCCCTCGCCCTCCAGCGTCTGCTTGAGCATGGCGCGCATGCTGTCCTTGTCTTCTATGACGAGAATTGTGTCCATAGTGGTAATAAATGTCACTCCAGCGGTATCGTGATGGAAAACGCTGTTCCGCCACCCTCTCCGCTCTCCACCTCGATCCTGCCGCCGTGTGCGGTTATGATCTTATGGGTAAGGGCCAGGCCCATGCCGACGCCCTTGTCCTTGGTCGTGAAGAACGGAAGGAATATTTTCCGGTGTTGCTCCCGGGGTATTCCGATCCCGGCGTCCTTTACGGTGATGATCAGGTCATGATCGCGATGCGATCTCACCGTGAGGGTACCGCCATCGGGCATTGCCTCCACGGCATTCTGTATAAGGTTCCCCAGCGCCTGCCGCATCAGCACCTCGTCGATAGGCGCTGTTCCCTCCCCCAGGTCAAGGACCGTCGCGATCCGTGCATCAGCGCCCTTCGCCTGCAGGACGGTGGCTACACAGCTCTCGACCAGCTCCCGCATGTTGACCGGTGTGCGATTGAGGGCCGTTGGGCGGGCAAAGGTCAGGAGATCGCCGATGATGCGGTTCATGCCGCCGATCTCTTCAAGGACATCTTTAATGACCGCTTGTCCCGCGCCGTCCTGCTTCTTCGCAAGCAGGTTCAGGTATCCCGCGATGACCGCCATGGGGTTCCTGAGCTCGTGGGCTATTCCTGCGGACATTTCTCCGAGGGCTGTGAGCCTTTCCCTGAGTTCCATCTGCTCCTGCAGCTGCTTCACCTCGGTCAGATCGGAAAAGGACAAGATAACGCCGAGGCTTTTTCCCTGACGGTCCATGAGAAGCGCGGTGTTGAATCCGAGCCAGATGCGATCTTTCTGCCGCACCAGTTCGGTTTCCATCCTCCGTGAAGGTATTTTCTTCTGCAGCGTATCCTGAACAAGCCTGCAGGTATCTCCTTCGCCGAATATCTCACCGCACGTCCTGCCCAGAGCCTTTGCACGCTCCAGGCCCAGGATCTCCTCAGCGGCCCGGTTCATCGTGGTGGAAAGACCATTCGTGTCAAAGGTGATGACACCGCTCGTGACGCACTGGAGGATGTTCTCCGTATAGCTTTCGACGTTCTCTGCACGCTGTTCGGCAAGTGACCGGAGGCGTTCAAGCTCTTTTTCCTTTTCCTTGAGCTGGCGGGTAACATCCTGGAAGGCTCCGATGATGAAGCTGACGTCCTGGGTCTTTTCCTGATCTTCCTGCTTCAGCCCCATTTCACGGCGATAGCGCCTCATCATTCCCCAGATGAAAAACGATCCTGCCGCAACCACCAGGACACCGAGTATCACTATGGGAAGCGTTTTTTCGGTCATATGCTGATAAGAGCAAGATACCACGAAATGATATCGGACCCCTGGAACAGGGTCATGAGCGTACCGAATGCCAGGAACGGTCCGAAGGGGATGACCTTGTCAGCCTGGTGTTTCTTGAGCAAGATGAGCGCAACTCCCACGATCGAGCCGGTCATCGCGCCGAGCATGATGGTCAGAAAGGCCCCCTTCCACCCCAGAAAACTGCCGACCATTGCCATGTATTTAACGTCACCACCTCCCATGGCCTCGACCTTCCGGAGTTTCTCCCAGAGCAACCCGATGAGATAGAGCGGTGCGCCACCGAGCAGAAGGCCGATGAAAGCATTCAGGAACGCAGCGCCGTACTGTCCCAGAGACGGGAGAACGCTGTCCAGTCCGAATGGCAGCGGTGCATCGAGGGTGGACATGAAGAATGGAGCCACGACCAGACCGATCACCATGCCGGGATACGTAATAATATCAGGAATGATCTGATGGTCAAGATCAATGAACGTGATGACCACAAGAGATGAGCACAGCGCCATCACCAGGAACGCCTCGCCGGTGATACCGAATTCGGTGAACGCCCAGAGATAGAGAAGACCGTTCATCAGCTCGACGAGCGGATAGCGCCAGGATATATGCTGTCCGCACGTCCGGCACCTGCCCCGGAGGACGGCATAGCTGACCAGGGGAATATTGTCGTACCAGTGGATCGGGGTCTTGCAGCGCGGACAATGGGAAGGAGGACTGACAATGGACGTTTCGTGAGGGATCCGCGCTATGCAAACGTTTAAAAAGCTGCCGAGAATGAGCCCGAAGAGAAGGACGATGCCAACGATCATGCAGACCTCTCCTCATCAGGGACCGACACCGCCTTCAGCGCGTCTGATTCATGCCGAAGGTCATCAAGGAGTATCTCCAGGTCCTTTTGCGCCCGTTCGATCTTTTCCAAGTGCGCTGTTATTTCACTGTTCGTAAAAAATAGGGCAAAGGAACCGGGGAGCGCATCGGTGTCCCTCATTTCGAGGAGCTTCTTTCCTATAGAACGGTGGTGATCGCCGATCGTTCCCCGCAACGCATCGATCTGCATCCTGAGCCGGACAATGGTGATCTCAGCCTTGATGCGTTCGGAGGCGTTGGCGGTAAAGGACATCAGCTTGCCGTAGCCTTTTTGCAAATTGATCAGCGTTTTTTCCCAGACGGTCATGGTTCAACCCCTTGAATACAAACAAGACCATAAATACCTTGCCACAGAGTTCGCCGAGGACACCGAGAAAAGATTTTAACATCGTTGTTCGTCGGCATTTCTCTGTGCTCTCTTTATACTCGGTGGCAAGCGATGTTATCGATAGCGTTCTTACTGTATCAGATTACCCATCAAATATCAACTTACCGTTACCAGGCCAAGCTTGCCCTGCCATCGTCTTCTGACCTGTTCCCGCAGGTCAGGATAGGCGGCAAGTTCTGGATCCTGCGAGACCAGATCGAACGCCTCTGTCCGCGCCTTTTCTAGGAGATCGGCATCGCGGATGATGTTCGCCGCCCTGAGGTCCGGCAGGCCGGACTGCCGCGTTCCGAAGAACTCGCCCGGTCCCCGCAGACGCAGGTCCTCTTCGGCGATCCGGAACCCGTCATTGGTCCGGACAAAGGTGTTCATGCGGTCACGGGTCTCGTCGGTGAACATGCGGGGCCCCATCAGGACGCAGTAGGACTGGTGGGCCCCTCTCCCCACCCTGCCCCGGAGCTGGTGGAGCTGGGCGAGACCAAAACGCTCCGGGTGTTCGATGACCATGACCGAGGCGTTCGACACGTCCACGCCGACCTCAATGATCGTGGTGGAGACCAGGATATTGACCGTGCCGGATTTGAAAGCCGCCATGACGGCCTCCTTCTCATCCCCCTTCATCTTTCCATGCACAAGGCCTATCTTCCAGGCGGGGAAAATATCCGTCTGCATATGGACCGCCATCTCCGTCGCGGCCTTGAGGTCGCTCTTTTCCGATTCTTTGACCAGGGGATAGACCACATAGACCTGCCGCCCCTTTCCGAGCTCCCCCTCCATGAGCTGATATGCCTCACGCCGGCGGCTTTCAAAAAAGAGCCGGGTGATGATCTCGTTCCTGCCGGGCGGCATCTCGTCGATGACCGAGACATCGAGGTCGCCGTACACCGTGAGAGCAAGGGTGCGCGGGATGGGGGTGGCCGTCATGATCAAAACATCGGGCTCATACCCCTTTGACTTGAGCGTGGAGCGCTGCATTACGCCGAACCGGTGCTGCTCGTCGATGATGGCCAGCCCGAGCCTGTTGAAGATCACCCCTTCTTCGATCAGGGCATGGGTCCCGATCACGATCTGCGACGTGCCGGAGGAAATATCGGCAAGGGCCGCCTCCTTTGCCTTCTTCTTGAGGCTGCCGATCAGGAGCGCCACGGAAATACCGAGAGGTCCTGCAAGTGCCGTGATATTCCTGAAGTGCTGCTCGGCGAGGATCTCCGTGGGCGCCATGAGACAGGCCTGGTAGCCGTTCTCCACTGCCACAAGGGCCGCCAGGAGCGCTACGACGGTCTTGCCGCATCCCACATCGCCCTGCACCAGACGGTTCATAGGATGCTCCGCGGCCATGTCCCTCGTGATCTCCGCGATGACCCGCTCCTGTGCGGCGGTCAGACGGAAAGGCAGCTGCTTCCTGAGCGCCGCTTCGAGCTTGACCGGAGGCAAAAAGCTGATCCCCTTTTTTTCCGTCGTCACGCCCCTTTTCCTGAGCGACAGTCCCAGTTCAAGGATAAACAGCTCCTCAAAGCTGAGCCGACGGTGTGCCGCGCTCATGCCGCGGTTCAGGACATCTATGTTCTGCTCCCGTGTCGGGAAATGCGCTTCGGACACCGCCTCCCGCGCCGGCATGAGCGAGTATTTCTGGACCAGAGAGGCAGGGAGGACCTCCACGAGGGATCCAGAGCAGGAGTCGATGACGGCCTTCATGAAACTGCGAATGGCCCGTACCGACAGGCCTGCTGTGGCCCGATAGATAGGCACGGTCCTGCCGGTATGGATCAAGAGGCTTTCCGGATCATCATCATCGAGGATCTCGTAGTCAGGATTGTCCATCTGCGGCCGGCCGCCCTTGTAAGGATTGCTCCTGATGGTCCCGGACAGGATCACCCGCTGGCCTGGCTTGAATGTCTTCTGCATGAACGGCTGGTTGAACCACGAGCCCACCAGGATCCCGGTCTTGTCCGAAATGACCAGTTCAAAGACCTTCACCCGCTGCCGTCTGGTCTGGACGACCTCGGCAGAAACGACCTCGCCGCTCACTGTTTCAAAGGCGCCGTAGGCAAGAAGGGATATCTTTTTCAGGTTTCCCCGGTCCTCGTATCTCCAGGGCAGAGTGAACAGAGCGTCCTCAACCGTTGCAATGCCCAGTTTTCCCATCAGTTCCGCCCGCTTTGGGCCGATGCCCTTGCAGTACTGTACCGGCGTATCAAGGCGCACACCGGACGAGTCAGATGCTGTTCTCTCGACAGGGTTCGGACCCTTAACTTGCGAACGGATCATTCCTTCCCCTGCCGGCCCGATCCGTGCAATGATCTCAACAGCCCGCTGGATCTGGATCCGCTTCCGGTCGGTTGTAAGACAGTCAAATCCGGAAAAAAGACCTTCCAGTTCGGCTATGGTGCCTCTGTCGATGGGCAGGCGCCTTAATTCTTCAAGTTGTGCGTTGACGAATGGTTCCAGGTCAGAAAGGCTTTTCAGGTGGGCAAAATCATCGCGGGAGGCGAAACTAAGCGGTTTTTTCAACCTCTCCAGGATGGTCTTGAGATCGTCGGGACTCATGAATTTCTTTATTTTTTATTGAATTTATCCCTTGCAAGCGACGCAGGCATATGGTAGCATACGCCTGCTTTTTAAGCAATCATTTTTAGGTTCAGGAGGACATCCCCGTGGCAGGTAAGTGTCAAATTTGCGGTAAAGGCGCGCTCAGCGGCAACAAGGTGAGCCATGCGAACAATAAGTCCAAGAAAATATCCAAACCTAACATTCAGAGCGTCAAGACATTGAGTCCGAGCGGTGGTCACATTCGGATGCACGTCTGCACCCGCTGTATCCGTTCCGGCAAGGTCAAGAAGGTCAGTTAGATCCGTTCATCATCCTCGTCGCCAGCTCTCCGGCGGCGAGGTCGTATTTCTTTCTTCGCTTTTCTCCCCCGTTTCTGGTTCCGGTCGCGGCATCCCACACGAGGTCACACGCATGTCAGCTGACGGACCTTGAGAAACCGGTTACTATCATCCCGTGAACGCTTTGCCCGGATCCCTGGCTTCCCGGTATCTTTTCGTATCGTCCTAACAGGAGAGACGCTTCCCCATGCGACCTATACGCTCTGGAATCACGATCTCACGCGCGCAAACGGCCCTCGTCGGGCTGCTCATGGCCGCGGTCTCGATATGCGGCCTATCCTGTCACGCTCCCCGTTCAACAGGCCGACCCGATGTTCCTCTCATCCATCGTCCAAAACCCGTTCTCCGCGCAAATGATCTGGAAAGGATGATACATACGCTCATTAACCGCGAGCGCGGAAAGCGTGGCCTCTCCCAGCTCGCCGCGGACAATGATCTTGCCCGGATCGCCCGCGGTCATAGCAAGGATATGGCATCTCGCCGCTATTTCAGCCATGATTCTCCGGAAGGTCATGATTTTTCCTTCCGGTATCGGCAAGAAGGCTATACCTGTTCACTGCGCATCGGCAACACGGTCCATATGGGCGCTGAAAACATCTTTTTGAACGTCCGATACAACTCGGTCACCACGGTGAACAGGGATGCATACTATGATTGGAACTCCGAGGAGCAGATCGCGGAAACAACAGTGCGGGGCTGGATGGACAGCCCCGGTCACCGGAAGAACATCCTCACGCCGCACTGGCGGAACGAGGGCATCGGTGTCTTCCTTTCACCTGATGACAAGATATACATTACACAGAACTTCTGCTGAAGGACTGCCCGGCTGCATCATTGCCCCGGGGCTCTGGATGTTCCGCTTCCGCAGATCGCACCCTGCCGGACACACCAACTGTTGAACCGAGGAGCGAGCGCATTCCCCGCAGTTTGCTGCGGGGAGATTAAATTCGCCATTACTGTGCGGCGAAGGCGGGAAAATCACCGGAAATATAGTTCTCCAACTGATCGATAGCGGCTTCCTGGCTCCGGATGATCAAGCTGACCACATCACCGAGGCTCACAACCCCTGCTATCGCCCCGATTTCCATGATCGGAAGATGGCGAATGTGGTTGCTGGTCATCAGTACCATGCAGTCATGCAAGGTGATGCTCGGCGACGCAGAGATCGGAGGGGAACTCATAAGCTCTCCCACGGTGGTCGACCGCGATGATTTACCCTGCAAGATGACCTTCCGCGCATAATCGCGTTCAGAGAAAACACCCACTAATTTTCCCTCATCCATAACCAGAAGCGCACCCACGTTATGGTCAGCCATAACCTCCAGGGCTGCGTATGCAGTCGCACCCGGGGGCATCGCCAGATAACCATGTCCTTTGGTCTTCAGGATATCATGCACTGTCATTGTGTTATACATTATGCTTTCCTCCTTTCATCCTCGTTTCGTGATGGCGCTCGTTCATTCGTGGTCCAATAAAAAACCGGACATACCAAAGGCGATTCCTTCGGCAGCCCGGCTGTCTTTTTCAAGACCCGTTGCTTTCCGCGCCCTTCTTGATCGAGCCAAGGGCCGGCTTTATCGGGAATGGTGATATGCGCCTGTTATTAAATTGATAACACCAGACAGTCCCGCTGTCAAATTGCTATTACAATTAGCAGATAAACTCTATTTATTTTTATATGGCCGCTTGAGAAGAAAGGTTACAAGGGAGTTACCTTGAAGGAACGACTGTTGCTATTTATATCTGGTGTGTAGAGAATAGTAATAAGTCTACCTGAGAAGGAGAAACTCCGCCACGTAGAGAAGGAGAAGAACAAACCAGCCGGCGAGGATCACGAATTCGATCGTGGCCCGGTAGGATATGCTGAAGTTCTCCGTTGCCATGGTATAAACATCCTCAAGCATATCCAGTTTCTCCTTGATGTCCTTAGCCCATTCATCAAGATGATATTTCCTGGCAATGAGCGTATAGAGCCTTGCAGAATACCAATCCCCGATAAGTTTTATATTGTGCTCGATTGTTTCCGATTCAAGAATTGATTGCGTCCTGATCTCGATGATCTCCTTGAGGACCTTCCGGATATCGCGGGACCTGATCAGGGGAACGGTTTTCGGGGTCCTGAGAAGATTAAGGGTCATTTCCAGCCTTCGGTCAAGATCATCGGCGAGGATCCTTGACCTGAGCAGTTGAAGATTGGCTATCTCGAACAGTTCGATATTGCTCATGAAATCACCAGCCGCATCGAAGATGAAGGCTCCATCCCAATCAACGATAGTAATATCATCCTTGCCGTATTTCAGATAGGAAGCAAGCGTTGCTGAAACCTCCTCCTCGTCAAGCTGCTCGTTCTCGTTCTTCAAGAATGCAACGATCCTGTCTCCGTACAGGGACAGATATACTTCCGGATCACCTTGATAACCCGAGATGCAGTAAACGCTGTATTCTTCGTCAAATTCCCTATTGCACGTATATTCAGCGAGGACCTTGCGGCATTCTGTCACCAGCTTTCGCTTGAGCTCCAGGGTCGTATCAGCAAGAATGCTGTTCACGGCCACCGATGCTTCAACGACAAGCACATCCGGCAGGTATGCCTTGACCAGAAACCCAACTTCCCTGGAATCCACGTGATGCCGTTCCTGCTTGATGATCTTCTGCTTTGGGATCACATCAGGATAGCTCGGCGCGCTCCTGACGGTCCTGGTCTCAACGGTCCCCGTTGCCTCCAGGTTCATACAGGTCTGGCCGATCATGAAGACGACCAGCGTGCCGGGCAGCTCCTTGGTTGTTAAGGCCTCATTCATTTCCATATATCACTCCTCGTCGGGAACTTCGGGAGAATACGGATAGGTGTCTTCTCCCAATGACTGAATACTGAATGCAAGCAGCGACACGATCCCCCAGGCAAGCCCCACGACGACGCCGAGATCGATAATGCCGCGCCAGGGTTGTGCGACGAAGCGAAGCAGCACGATGAGCGTAATGATCCCCAGGGTAAGCGCGATCGACGTGGTCTTTCTCCGCTTAGTTGCATGGAAATAGCCCATGCAGAAAAAAGGCGCCAGAATGATATGCAATGGACGGGGATTGTGAAGGAGATAGCGCGCCCGCGCCGCAGTGCGCGGCGAAAATGCCATCTGGAAGCCTTTATAACCCTCGAAATAGGCCATGCCGAGCGCAATGACGAGAAGGGCGACGCGGTGGTACCAGGTGAGCGGGTAGGAAAAGGCCTCCTCGACCAGCGGCCAGAGCCGGAGTGTCGCGCTCAAAAGCAGCGCCAGGATGCCGGTCAGGCCCCAGACGGCCCCGAGCGTACCGAAAACAGAGTTCTTTCTTCCCATTAGAGTTCCTTCGAGCCGTCGTGATGCACGCGACGATGCCGCGTTATTTTCCGAGCAGGATCGAGCCCTGCGTATAGAAGGTTCCGGCGACCGCTCCGATCATGAGGCATGCAAGCGTTGCTGCCACGAGCGAGCGAAAGCCCACCCGGGCGAGATCACGCGTACGCGATGGCGCCAGCGCCGCAGTGCCGCCGACGAAGATCGCCACGGACGGCACGTGCGCGAACCCGCACAGGGCATACGCCGCGATCAGCGCAGAACGCGGGTTCTGGATCTTGTGGGCAGCCAGGGCCGCCGCAAGGTCCTGGTAGGACTGTACTTCCGTCAGGATCGCCCGTTCTCCGATCAGCCGGGCGACGATCGAGGCATCGGCTGACGGCACGCCGATGATCAGCGCGAAGGGATAGAACAGATAACCCAGAAGACCCCGGAGCGTCCAATCCACCGAAATGCCGAGCATTGAGTTGACCTGGCCACCGATAGCCGTAACGATCATATCGAGCAACGCGACCAGACCCAGAAGCGCCAGAAGCAGCGCTATGATACCGATCACCAGTTTGAATCCCGCATCGGCGCCGTTGATGACCGCCTCCATGAGCGTTGACTCTTTCTCGTAGTGCGGATGAACAACGACACCCAGGGTCTCCGGCCTGCCCGTCTCGGGAAGCATCAGCTTGGACATGATGATCGCCGCGGGTGCGCCCAGGATCGACGCCGAAACGAGATGCCCCGCGATCGTCGGGAACTGCTGCTGAAGGATGAATACATAGAGCGCCATGACGCTCGAAGCGATGGTGGCCATCCCGCCGGTCAGGATGGTGCAAAGTTCTGAGTTCGTCATCGTCGCAAGGTGCGGACGGATGACCGTGGCGGACTCGACGCCCACGAAGATGTTGGCCGCTGTGCTGAGCGCTTCAGCCCCGCTGATCCGCATCAGCCGTGTGAAAGCACGGGAGAACAAACGCACGAGCCAGGGCAGTACGCCGATGTAGTAAAGCACGGCCATGAGGCTGGCGAAAAAGACCACCGTGGGCAGCGCCTGAATGGCAAGGATGAAGCCGATGGACTCCTCACCCATCTCGTTCTTCATGCCTGGCGGAAGAGCAAGCCTGCCGAAGAGGAACTTCGTGCCCGCCATGGCGCTGTCCAGTACTTTTCCCACGCCATCGTTCACGACCAGGAAGGCCTTTGCCCCGGATGGGACCACGAAGATGAAGACCGCGAAGACCAGCTGAAGCGCCGTCCCCCAGATCACAACACGCCAGTTGACAACGCGGCGGTCCGTCGACAGGGCCCAGGCAACACCCATCAAAACGAATATCCCCATGAAACTGATCAGATTGTACATGAATGATAGGTCTCCCTCTTACACGGGTACTGTGCTGACCGCGAGAAAATCCTCCATGGTCAGCCTCATGCGACGCGCGATAACATCTTCAACGCGATGCTGCGCATCATGATCGCTGCAGTGGTATCGGATGAGATCGCCATGACAGCTTTTTCGATGACCAGAACCTGCTTCTGCTCGCCGCTCAATCAAAAGGGTCATCCTGATCAGCAGGCATGGGGGGGTTCTTTGCAATATATCCACCCAAGAGACCGGCGGGGACCATGCCCCCAACATGCAAAAACCCGTACCAAAGTGGCAAGTCCGGCTCCCAGCACAAGAAGCTCAAAATCAGCCCCATCACGGCAACGACCCCTGCGTGAAGGATATGGGACTGACCCGCCGTTTGAGCCGCGAAATAACCGCCGATGAACGTAAAACCCAGGATCCCGATCAATCTGAGCATCAGTCCGCTGAGGCTGTGGATCCGAGGTAGAAGTTCGTTGTCGGGGATGCCGCTTGCCGACATCACAATGATCAGTACCATTCCTGTTGCAACAGAGCCGATCATCTCGGTCATCACCCCTACAATGACGGCAATGGGATTTATTCCCGACCTTAAAGACATTCGCACATCCCTTTCACAGCCGCTCTGTGCTATGTTACAGAGTAAACTGCCTCTCGCGTGCATGCTATTTTCGTGTTCTTAAGAATATCGCTATGGTCAAATATGTTTAGTATACGCTCCTAGGAAAATAATTCCAGCCATTTGCGACTGCTCATCACGTGTAGAAGTGTAACGCCTTCCCTCAATCACAGGGAGGCCACCCACCTGATACCTGTGTAGGAATGTAATGTTTTTCTAAAATTATTATAGATAGATGATGGTGTTATTATAACTTCAGTTTGACAGGCCTTCCATTACATGTTATCCATTGCATAAGAGAGTTAATGGTGCTTTTGTCGTTTTCTGGCCCTGAGCCCCCTACAGTGAATCGACCCATTTGATCAACATCGGGCGAGAAACAACGGGTCGTGGCCATCCAAGATCATTCAGCCGGGTCGTCTCGGGACAGTGTCCTGTGGACTGCCCGGTTTTTTATTCGTTCGATGCAACTTTTATAGAAAGGAGGCTGCCTGCCGATTTATCATCCTGCATTTCCTGGTGAGGAAGTCCCGGTGAAAGCGGCAATCCGTCCCGAGCACACTGTTAAGAACCAGGAGACGGAGATGCCAGCGAAATAATGTAATAACTTACATCTTTAACTACGGGAGGATGAGATGATCACGGTCATGAGGGCATTGGTAATCAGTTGCATGCTGTTGTTCAGTCTAAGACAGTTCCTGCCCGATATCGTCAAGCAGTTCGATGTGCTGGGGCTGGTCGGCCTGGCATTTGTGCTATCTATGTTCTGGGCAGCCGGGACGAGCACCTATCGGCATATTAAGGAAGTTCGGAGCCGCGCGCAGCAGCATACATAGGCGCCTTATCGAGAGGGAGCCTGCATCGTTCTTCCTTTCAGGGCGGCTGAGACGGGAACACCGTCGCCGCTCAAGCGCATTTTACTCAGCAGGTCCCGCGCGCCGCGATCAGCGGTGAGCATCTCACGGGCAGAAGGCGAATATTGCCCTGCCCTTCTTAAGTGCGGTGCGCCTCGCGGCGTATTCCCCCGCAGCATGACTGGACATACCAGCCAACCGGTCATGATCAACAGATCCTGGGCAGCATCTCACCCTGGAGCATATCAATGATGCGGCTCCCTCCAGCAGCGGTCTCGAGCAGCACCATTCCCGGTGCCGAACGGTCAACCGTACCGATCACTGCGGCGTTCCTGCCATATTCATGCGTCCTCATCGTCAAGACGATCGCCTCCGCGACGCCGGGATCGACCATGGCCACCAGGATGCCTTCGTTTGCCACGTAGAGCGGATCGAGTCCCAGGAGACTGCATGCTCCTTTCACCTGCGGCGGGACAGGTAGCACCTGTTCGCGTATCCGGATGCAGAGCCCTGACTCAAGTGAAGCCTCCTTCAGTGTGGTAGCAAGGCCTCCTCGCGTAGGGTCCCGCATGAATCGTATCTTATCGGTCGCCTGATACATTACCTTTACAAGACTGTTCAGCGGTCGCGTGTCGCTCTTGATGGGCGGTTCGAACGTGAGCCCGTTCCGTTCGGCAAGGATCGCGACGCCGTGGTTCCCCAACTCTCCGCTGATGATGACCGCATCCCCTTCGCGGATATTGGCCGGTGAAATAGAGATACCGTCCGCAAGTGAACCGATGCCCGACGTATTGATGAACACGCCGTCCGCCTTCCCCTTGTTCACGACCTTGGTGTCTCCCGCAACGATCGTGACGCCTGCCTGTTTGGCGGCTGCAGCCATGCTTGCGATGATCTTCTTGAGATCTGCAAGCGGGAATCCCTCTTCGATGATGAACCCCGCGGTCAGGTACAGCGGCACCGCCCCGGCAACGGACAGGTCGTTCACGGTGCCGCAGACCGCGAGGTCTCCGATATTGCCGCCGGGAAAGAACAATGGCGAAACAACATAGGAATCGGTCGAATAGGCCAGTTTCTTTGAATGGACATGAATAACGGCGGAATCGCCTGCGCCTGCGTTCCCAAATGCCGGGTTGAAGTGTTCCTGGATAAGCGTGTGCATCAGTTTTCCGCCGCTGCCGTGACCAAGAAGTATCTTATCCATAGAAAACAAACCTCTGCCACGAAGTCACCAAGACACCAAGAGAGCACAACGATTTAATTTCCGTTCTTAGAGCCTTTGTGTCTTCGTGGCGATCAGTGGTCTTGATCGATCTTCATCGGTGTCCGTATTTGAAATAGGCCGAACAACTGCCTTCCGTGCTGACCATGCAGGGTCCGACAGGACTGTCGGGGGTGCAGCCTGTTCCGAAGAGCGGACATTCCGTCGGTACCTTGACCCCCCGCAATATATCACCGCACGAGCACAGCTCCGGCTCGGCTATCCCTGTTGACTCGGGGTGGAATCGCGCTTCCGCATCGAACTCCCGATATTTCTCCCGCAGCTTCAGGCCGGTTCCCGGCAGGACCCCGATCCCGCGCCAATAAGCGTCTGAGGGTTCGAATATGTCGTTCAATATCTCGACAGCCCGTGGGTTCCCTTCCGGCCTGACGACCGTGGGATAGGCGTTCTCCACCTTCGCCTCCCCCTTGGCGATCTGACGTATGATCATCAGGATGCCCTCGATGATCTCACCTGCCTCGAAACCGGTCACGACAGCGGGTTTCCGGTAGTTCTTCGCGACAAATTCGTAGGGAGCGAGGCCGATGATCGTGCTCACGTGTCCAGGAAGAATGAACCCGTCCACGCGGACGTCGGGCGCGTCGAGGAGCGCCTTGAGAGCAAGGGGGACCGTCTTGTGAGATGATAGAATGGTGAAGTTTCTTACCTTCTTTTGAAACGCGGCAAAGACAGTACCGGCTATCAGCGGAGATGTCGTTTCAAATCCCGTGGCGAAGAACACGATCTGTTTCGAACCATCCTCCTGTGCGAGCTTCAGGGCGTCCATGGGCGAGTACATCACCCGGACATCCGCGCCTTCGGACCGCGCATCCATGAGCGACCGTTTCCCTCCCGGCACCCGCATCATGTCCCCGAAGGTCACCAGGACCGTGTTCGGCTGCTTCGCGATCGAGATCGCGGCATCGACGTCCCGTATGGAGGTGACGCACACCGGGCACCCAGGGCCGCTCAGGAGAGTGATCGTGCCCGGTATGATGGAACGTATCCCGTGCCGGAAGATCTCGACCGTATGGGTCCCGCAGACCTCCATGAGTTTCACCGGCCTGCTGATCCCGATCATCAGCTTGTTTATTTCATCGATATGCTGTTTCATATTCCGCACTCCGCGTTGAAAAGCCCCCTCTCCTTTTTCCCTCTCCCTCCAGGGGGGAGGGGCAGGGGTGAGGGTCATGTCTAGCGCACTCCGCACTTCTGTAGCCTCTCCCGGACAAGATATGCCTGGCCGAGCGAAATGCACGCGTCATTGGGAGGCATCTGCGAGTTGGTATGGACCCGCATACCGTCAGTTGTGAGCAGAGCGACTGTCCGGGCGAGCAAATATCTGTTCTGGAAGGTTCCGCCGCTCAAGGCCACGTCCAGGATCCCGGTCCGATCACGGATGCCCTTCACCAGCAAGCTGATGGCCGAAGCGATCGTATTATGGAAGCGCGTCGCAATTACGGGCTTTGGTTCTTTATTCACGAAGTCATCGATCATCGCCTGAATAACATTACAAAAATCGATAACAGTATACCCATTATTCTTTGTTAAAACAATCGGATACTCGCCATCAATTCCTTCGACCGTCAGCGCCTCCAATGCAATGGCAGCCTCACCTTCAAAGGTGTTGCGGTCGCAGACCCCGAGTATGGCCGATACGGCATCGAACAATCTTCCGGCACCGGATGAGAGCGGTGAAAGGTCCTTCGAATCCGCTATCTTCAGGACCTGTTCGACGGATGCCTGTCCATGTCTTTCCAGAAATCCGATCGAAGCAAGCCGGTCTGCTGCCCGAGTTTCATCTGCATCAGCTACATAGCTTACTGCCGTTCTCCAGGGTTCTCTGATCGCGGCCTCACCGCCCGGAAGCGGGATGTACTTGAACTGTCCAGCTCGATCGAAACCTTCAATACCGGCGATCAGAAACTCACCTCCCCACAGGTTCCCGTCAGTGCCGTACCCGGTCCCGTCGAAAGCAACACCGATGACCTTTTCCGTAAGTCCGTGTTCGGCCATAACGGACCCGATATGGGCATAATGATGCTGGATCGGGAAAAGCGGGAGTTTGCACCTTGACCCCTCTTCCACGGCCCACCGCGTAGAAAGATAGCCGGGATGCAGGTCGTGTACTATGGCAACCGGCTCCACACGATAGACTTGTTTGAGATTTGCGAGGCACTCTTCGTAGAACTCCAAGGTCTCGTAATTCTCCATATCCCCGATGTGCTGGCTGGGAATGGCGAACGATCCCTTGGTGACGGTAAACGTATTCTTGAGGTCTGCGCCGCAGCCGAGGACCTCGGGCCCGGTATCTTGAAGTACGATCGCTTCAGGCGCGTATCCGCGCGCTCGGCGTAGAAAAGAAATATTGAATTTCGTATTTCGGATTCCTGATTTATCTGTTCTTTTTTTATAATCCTTACTCCTCAATCCGCAATCCGCAATCCGTACCACAGAGTCGTCGACCCTCATGAAGATATCCCTGTTATGGGTCAGGAACGCATCGACGAGGCCCGAAAGCTTCTGTATCGCATCCACATTCCTGTGAACGATCGGTTCTTCTGACAGGTTACCGCTCGTCATGACCAGCACGGACAATGTTCGTGATCCCGTATCGTGTTCCTTATCTCCTGCTGTGAACAAGAGTGAATGCAATGGAGTGTACGGCAGCATACATCCTATATAAAGATTGTTCGGCGCTACGTCACCGGAAAGAGGATCGAGGACCGCCTCCGGTTGTTTCTTCCTGAGCAGAACGATCGGCCGCTTTGCCGATTCGAGCAGCTCCTGTTCCTCACGGCCAACTTCGCAAAATCCCTGCAGCACCTCGACCGAAGCTGCCATGACAGCGAACGGTTTGTTGCTCCTCCGCTTTCGTTCCCGCAGCGCCGCAACTGCATGATGATCCAAGGCATCGCAGGCAATATGAAAGCCGCCCAACCCCTTGATCGCCACGATGCCGCCTTCGCGCAATGCCTTGATACAGGACTCTAACGCCTCGGTCCCCTTCACTCCGCACTCCGCACTGCTCCGCACGTGAAACTCGATTTCCGGTCCACACACCGGACATGCAATGGGCTGTGCATGGAACCGCCGATCACGCGGATCATGGTATTCCCGCGAACATTCCGTGCACAGAGGGAAGCCCGCCATGGTCGTGTTCGGCCGGTCATAGGGGACTGCCCGGGTAATGGTATAGCGGGGCCCGCAGTTCGTGCAGTTTATGAATGGATAGCGGTATCGACGGTCGCTCGGGTCGTTCATTTCCTGAAGGCAATCAGGACAGACAGAAACATCGGAGGAAATGAGCGTGAAGGGATAGTTGCCGGCGTGGTCACTGCTTGCCTGGATCGTGAATCCTGTATATCCATGGATGGGGAGCGGCGTGACGGAAATATCGGCGATATGGGATAGCGGCGGCGCCTCTACGGGCAACCGCCGGATAAATTCGGAGACCGACGCGCCTTCAATGTCGATGTGAACGCCGCCCGCGTTATTGGAAACGTATCCGGCCAACCCGAGGCTGGTCGCAAGGGTATAGACGTATGGACGGAAACCGACGCCCTGGACGGTCCCTTTTACTGCGATCTGAGCCCGTTCAGCCATTGAGCCCACGCATCGATCCCCGCCCCGGAAGAGCATGATACCTCGAAGACCTTGAGCTTCGGGTTCAACGCAAGGGAATCGCTCCTCATTTTATTGATGTCAACCTTGACGTACGGAAGCAGATCGATCTTGTTCAGCACCAGTCCTGATGACTGCTGGAACATAAGGGGGTATTTGAGCGGCTTGTCGTGACCCTCCGCGACTGAAAGCACCATCAGTTTTATGTCCTCACCGACCTTGAATTCGGCCGGACAAACGAGGTTGCCGACGTTCTCGATAATGACCATGTCGAGCTGTTTGAGCGGCAGTTCATCGAGGACCTCATTGATCATGTTCGCGTCAAGGTGGCAAGCGCCGCCGGTGTTGATCTGGACAACAGGGATATCGAGCGCGCCGATCCGATCCGCGTCGTCCTGGCCGACGATGTCGCCTTCGATGACCCCGATACGCAGATGCGGCTTGAGCCGTTTGATGGTCTCCTCAAGCAGCGTCGTCTTCCCCGCGCCCGGAGCGCCCATCAGGTTCGCGACGAACACCCCCGCTTCCTTGAACCTCTTTCTGTTCTCCTCGGCTATCCTGTCGTTCGCTTCGAGGATCCTTGACACGACCTTAACTTTCAAGTAGTTGCTCCGTGTTCTTCTTTGTAGTTAAATCCGCAATCTACAATCCGCAATCCGAAATTGAACCTAGTGCATCTCCATATCCGAGATCTCCATCTCCCGTCCACGGGTTATCTCAAAATCATTCGAACCGCAGTGAGGACATGCAAAGACATAAGGGACTTCTTTCTCGTCGAACTCCTTTTTACAGCTATTGCAGGTTCCCCCGACCGGAACGATCTCGATCGTGAGCCTGGCGTTCTTCGCTTTCGTCGGTTCCTTCAATGCATCGAAGGCGAATTGGAGCGATTCGGGCATGACCCCGGTCGCCTTGCCGAGCCGGACCGTCAGCGCATCGACCGTTGTGCAGCCCTGTTCGGCACACTGTTCGTCAATGATCTCTATGATGCTGTGTGCAATGGATGATTCATGCATGATCTCACCTGTCTTGAATGCCTCTGCCTTGATCGACTGGATCGCGAAACCTGCATGGACCAGGACAAAATCGCCAAGCTGCGGCGGTTCGGGAAGCAGCATGATATTCACTTCTTTCCGGGCTCCATACACATCGATCATCGCGATATCGTTATCGATGGAAATTACTTTTGAGGGGACCGCAAGGCACATGGTATGTTCCATTCCTTAAGCTTTGATACGATACGCTCGATAAGGATATCTTTTTTATCCCATATCTCCGGGGTCATGTCAAGACCGAGTTCGAGGCTCTTCGGCTGGATGCCGATGATACAGAGTTCCTTGGGTATGTTTCCTGACATGCGCACAATACAGAGGACGTCCATGAGCCCCAGATGGTGCATGGAGGCCTTCTGGGTAATCCGCGCGGGAATTGCGTCATTTTCCAGTTCACCAATGTATCCCGGATCTTGATCGAAATTGACGGCATCGACCATCAGGACCTTCTCCCTTCCCTCGATGAACGGTATCAGATCGAGCCCCGCTGCACCGCCATCGACGATCTCAACATGCTCGGGGACCGTGTATCGCCGCTCGAACTCGTTCACTGCGTGTACGCCGACCCCTTCATCGGTCATGAGGATGTTGCCGAGCCCTATGATCGAAATCGTTGGTTCCTTCAAATGCATACGTGTCTCCTGGACATAAAAAAAGCCCTCCGCCTCCGAACGATGGGGCAAGAGGGCTTCATACTTACTGTTTCGAAGATATTACAGGGCCTTCACCGTGATGATATCTCTCCCTTTTGCATCGACCAGGTGAACAGCGCAGGCCAGACAAGGGTCGAAAGAATGCACGGTCCGGAGGACTTCCAGGGGCTTTTCCGGATCGGCCAGCGGCGTGCCGACCAGCGAGGCCTCGTACGGGCCGGGCTGATCGCTTCCGTTCCGCGGGGCCGCGTTCCAGGTGGACGGAACAACGCACTGATAGTTCTTGATCTTGCCGCCGTCAATGACCGCCCAGTGCGACAGGATGCCTCTCGGCGCTTCGTGGAAACCCACGCCCCGGATCTCGCCGCTCGGGAACTTGGGCGCATTGAAGGTCTTTACATCGCCCTTGCCGATGTTGGCGACCAGCGCGTTCCACTGGTTCGTGCACTCATCCAACAGCACCGCGCAACGGACAGCCCGGGCGCCGATGCGTCCGATGGTCGAGTGCAGCGCTGCCGGCCCGACCTTTGTCTTGGCGACCGCGCTTATGGTATTCAGCATATCGGTGACATACTTCTTGGTCCCGGCGTGGCCTGCGGCATACATGCACAGCACGTTGGCAAGCGGACCGACCTGGGCAGGTTTGCCGTTGAACGTCGGCGCCTTGACCCAGGAATATTTCCCGTCGTACTGCATGCCTGTATGGTTCGGGTCCGTCGTCTCTTCAAAAGGATGCTTGTTCCAGTCACCCTTGTACCAGGAGTGTTTGATGCTCTCCTTCACACCATTTTTGAAGTATTCATCATTAAAGCTCTTGATCGGCTTGAACGTAGCGAAATCCCCGTTCTCGATGTAACCGCCCGGCAGCGCGAAAGCGGTTCCCTTCGTATCCATAGGCATATCAGGAGCCGAAAGATAGTTCGTAACGCCTTTGCCGTGTCCGGTCCAATCAGCATACAAGGCCGCCACGGCGGCGACATCGACAAGCATCGCGTTCCTCACGAAGCTCTGGACCTCGTCGATGAGCGTCTTGATGTAGTAGAGCCGTTCCATGTTGAGCGCCGACTGATTGTCCGGGTTGATCGCGTTCGCCACGCCGCCCACAGCCAGGTTCTGAATGTTCGGCGTCTTGGAGCCAAGAATGGACACCACCATGTTGATCCTGCGCTGGTAATGAAGCGCCTGAAGGTAATGCGCCGCGGCAAGGAGGTTCACCTCGGGCGGCAGTTTCATGGCCGGATGGCCCCAGTAGCCGTTCGCATAGATGCCGAGCTGACCGCTCTTCACGAAGGTGCCCAGCCGGTCCTGCACTTCCTTCATGTGCTTGGCGCTGTTCTGGTCCCAGTTCGAAAGGCTCTCACCGAGCGCCGACGCTTTCTTGGGATCGGCCTTCAGGGCCGAGACAATGTCCACCCAGTCGAGGGCTGCCAGGTGGTAGAAATGCACGATATGGTCATGTACGCCATGGGCCGCCATGATCAGGTTCCGGATATACTGCGCGTTCAGCGGTATTTCGAGCTGCAGGGCGTTCTCAACCGACCTCACCGAGGTCAGTGCGTGAACGGACGTTCAAACCCCGCAGATCCGTTGGGTGAAGAGCCAGACCTCGCGGGCATCCCTGCCCTTCACGATGTTCTCGATCCCGCGCCACATCTGGCCGGACGTCCAGGCCTTGCTGACCTTTCCGTTCTCCACTTCGCACTCGATGCGCAGATGGCCTTCGATCCTGGTGATTGGATCTATGACGATTCTTTTCGACATTGTTCAGAGTCTCCTTCCGCGAAAGTTATGCGTGCTCAGCCTTCGGCAGCACGGGGAATTTCCTTACGATGTACAGGTATGCCATGATCTCGAACGAGATGATGCCCAGGGTGATCATGATCTCTCCGAACGACGGGAAGTAATGCCAGCCGTTGCCCGGATCGAAGCTGATCATGAAAGCGTTGAACCGGTATACCGTTCCTGCCAGCAGCAAAAAGAAGGCGCCGAGGAACAACGCTTTGGGTCGAGACCGGTTCGCCTGTGGCAGAAGGTAAAACAGCGCCACGCAGTAGAGGGCGTTCTCGATCCAGAACATGAGGCTGTTCAGGTCGAACCGGAAGGCCAGACCGAAGGCGCCCCGCACGATGACATCGAGGAACCGCAGGATGAGGTACACGCCTATCAAATACGTGATGATACCGGATAGCCTCGACAGGAACTTCATTTCAAGAGGTCGTTTGAAGCCGACTGACGCGTAGAGCGACTCGAACACTACGATCGCATATCCCATGGTGATGGCCGATATGAGGAAGAGGAGCGGCAAGAGACCGGTCTGCCAAAGCGGGGACAGCTTCTTTCCCGCGATCACCATCAGGGTACCGAGGGAGGATTGATGCATGGTCGGGAGCAGGATGCCGAGGGCGATGAAAAAGAACAGGTACTTGTTCCAGGTCTTCTGAAGCCCCGAGACGTCCCATTTGGTCAGGAATGCCGGCAGGTTGCTCTTGTTCGTCTGGATGCCCTCAAAGAAGACGGGTGCGAACTCGATCCACAGGACAAAAACATAGGTAGCGATGCAGACCGCCACTTCGAGCATGATCGAGTTCACGTTCGCGTACCAAGGCATGAACATGTTATAGGCCTGCCAGTACCGGCCGACGTCGATGAAGATCGAAACAGCCGCCAGCGTGTACCCGAACACGCCTGCCAGGAGAGCCGGTCGGATCAGGGGGTGGTATTCCCCTTTGTTCATTACGTAGACCAGGAGTGCCATGGAATATCCGCCGCAGGCAATGGCCGTGCCAGCGACCACATCATAGGCGATCCAGATGCCCCAGGGATAGCCGTCGTTCAGGTTGGATACCGCGCCGAGGCCCATTACGTACCGGATCAAGACCAGGAGACCCGCAAACAGCGTGAATCCGGCAAGGACCTTGAACGGCGTTGTCAGAAACTCACCACCTATAGGTTTGCTTTCTTCAGACATAGTCCTCTCCGTTATGGTTATTTATGGTCCTTTGTGTTCTTGTGAACAATATATATGAGTCCGCCCAGCATCACGATCGGTGCGATCATGCCCTTATACAGCGTATGCTGGATGGTCTCCGACCTCTGGGCATCGGAGGTCTCCTCGAGTGCCGGAAGACCGAGTTTTTCGAAGGGCACTCCCGCAAGATACAGCACCTGGGTCCCGCCGCCCTCTTTTTCCCCGTAGACGTTCTGCACATAGGGGGTTACGATCCGTTCGGCAACCGGACCTCCGCTGACGCGCTCGACCGGATATTTCCGCAGCTCCCCCGGCTTATACGCCAGCCGTTTCTTCGCCTCCGCCAGCAGGTCCTCCACCTTGCCGAAGATGCATGCGCCCGTCGGGCAGAACTGGCAGCATGCCGGGATGTCCCCTTTCTCCAGCCGGTGCGAACAAAGCTGGCACTTCCTGATCATCGGAAAGGCCTTCTCGAACTCGAACTTGGGGACGTTGTACGGACATGCCACCTGGCAGTACCGGCAGCCGATGCAGGCGTCCTTGTCGTATGAGACGATGCCGTCCTTGGGACCCTTCTTGAGCGCCGATACCGGGCAGGCTGACACGCAGGCCGGGTCCACACAGTGCATACACTGCCGCTTGACGTAGGCATGGCCGTCCTGTTCCCGGTCCTTGGCCGCTCCTGTGCCGCTCTTGTAAAGTTTAATGATGTTGTAGGTCTTGGCATCGTTATCGAGCGGATTGTCCCATATCTCGTCGGTCGAGGAAAAGCTCGACGGGGTCTCGTTGTACTGCTTGCAGGCTGAAACGCACGCCTTGCAGCCGACGCAGACCGTTGAATCGTACAGCATGCCGACCGCGTCCTTGATGCGTGCTTTCGGCTCACGGGCGAGGGATGGGTGCGCGTTCGCCGCCAGCATGAGACCGCCGGCTGTGGCTACTTTCAGGAAATCTCTTCGTTTAATTTCCATAGGTAATATCCCCCGTGGCCTTATTTTTTGCCTTTCCCGTCGTCGTCGCCCAGTTTTTTCGCCACTTTATCGACCGCAACATAGGCGGCCCCGGCCGCGGCCGCGGCAACCGCGATGCCGGCCAACGCCGACTTGCCCTGATGTTCAACGACATGAGGATAGGTATCCGGCGGGGTGACCATGTGCAGGCTGGCCCTGCTGAACAGCGGTTTATGGAATCCGATGCCCTTCTCGGTGCAGCCGAAACAGGGGTGTCCCGTCCCGACCGGCCAGGTGCCGGCGCCGGTGTCGCCGAATAGGATCGACGGACAGTTGGCATGGGTCTCCGGGCCTTTGCACCCCAGCTTGTACAGGCAGTAGCCCTTTCGATGGTTCTCATCACCGAACTCCGTTGCGAACCGGCCGGCATCGAAATGGGGCCGACGCTCGCAATTTTCGTGGATGAGGCGGCCATAGGCAAACTTGGGTCTGGCCAGATCGTCGAGCTCGGGCAATTTTTTAAAGGTCACGAAGTATAGGACGGTCGAGAGGAAATTGTAGGGGTTAGGAGGACATCCCGGGATCGTGACGACCGGCGTCTTGATGCCCGCATCCGTAAGTATCTTCTGCACCCCGGTTGCGCCGGTCGGGTTGGGATCCGCGGACGGCACACCGCCCCATGACGAACAGGAACCCATCGCGATGATCGCTTTGCATTCCTTGGCCGTCTCCTTAAGGATATCCAGAGCCGTCTTGCCTGCGATCATGCAGTAGATGCCATTGTCCTTCACGGGGATGGCGCCATCCACCACGAGGATGAACTCCCCCTTGTTCGCCTTGATCGATGCGGCGCGCGCGGCCTCGGCCTGGTGGCCCGATGGCGTGCTGAGCGTTTCGTGATAATCAAGGGAGATAAGATCGAGGATCAGGTGTTCAAAGGTGGGATGGGTGGCTCGAAGAAGTGATTCGCTGCAACCGGTGCACTCCTGTGCTGAAAGCCAGATGACCGGTGGTCGCCTTGCCGCGCTGGTGACCGCCTCGGCAATCTGCTCTCCGGCACCGAGAGGCAGCCCCATGCCTGCGGCCACGATACTGCAATATTTCAGGAACTCCCTGCGTGACACACCAAGTTGCTTGCTGACCGATGCGATATCTTTGATCTTCATACTTCCCCCTTCAGAGAAAAGAATATTCAAATATCGTGCAGGCTTATTGAGTCGACAAGACGTAGCTGGTGTTACCAGTATCTAGGGAGTTAATAGTTACAAGAGCTTGTAACAATATAAGGAAATATTATGCTGATATTAGCACAAACCATGCCATGAATAACTAATTGAATATACGGAATATGAATGAGTATATTTCTTGAGAGTGACATGTTACGTCATTCTGCCGGTAACATTTTGTTACATTTATCGGCTCGTTTATTAAACTGTTGCATCACTAGTTGAATTTCTTAAATATATAATCCGAGATCTTTCGTGCTTCCGTGTCAGAGATTAAACTCGTACTGAATGCGGTCATGCCGGTACCGGGTTTTCTCATTAATTTGATAACGGCATCCGCAGTTTTAATATTATTTGCTGCGAGGTCTTTTTTCAGGAGAGTTTTCTTAGGATTGATGATATTACCGCCATCAGGGTGGCACATGACGCAGTGCTCAACGAACAATTGTTCCCCTGTTTTTTCAGCAGCTTCCATGCTTTTCATGCCGGTTGAACCAACTACGGCAATGAGTATGAGCAACAGGATCGCCGCCAGACCACATTTTTTCATTTGAAAAGCTCCCTTCTTTGGAGAAGTCTGTAGTCTGGACGTGCCGCAGGACTATTAAAAAATAGTATAGCATAGAAATAGCTCAAGACCTCGTGACGTAAACATTATTTTGATCCGGACGATATCAGCTAACAGTGAAGGGCGGGGAGCATCACGGATAAACAGGCGAACGAAGGCAGGAAAAAGACCTTAAAGACGATGGCGGTTTCCGGCAGATGCACGAACGACAAGATATCCGGAGACCAGAATGAGAATACCGCCGAAGATGGCCGTGGCCGGCGGAAGTTCGGACAAGAACAGGAACGCAAGCGGCACGGCCGCCAGGGGTTCAATATATCCAAGGATCGCCGCGTGTTGCGCCATCACCTGACGCAACGCGCTGAAATACAGCAGCGGCGCTATTGTTGAGTGTACCAGCCCGCCGGTGAGCAGGAGAAGGACGGAGAGTTTCGTCAGGTGATGATCAACAAGAAACGCCGCAGGCGCAGTAACGGCAGCAGTGATCCAGAGCAGCACAACGACGGCCTTATGGTGCATCATCCGTTGACTGAGTCTCCGTGATATGATGATCAGGAACGCATACGCAATACCCGACGCGATACCGGCTAAAATGCCCCGCCTATGCTCTTCTCCCATTTGTAGACCGTCTCCTGCCAGGACGATCAGCACCATTCCGGCGACCGCCAGTGGCAGCGAGATCAGGGTCACCCTTTGGAGACGCTCCGTTATCAGGAGCGGGGCCAGCAGAGCAACGAACACCGGCGCCGTATAGTGCGTAAAGACGGCATTCGATACGGTCGTCTGGGCAAGGGCGTAGAAATAGGTAAGATTGTTTATGATCGAGGCTAAAGCGAGGGCAGTGAAGAGAGGCCACACAGCCGACACCCCTCCCAGATCGAACTCCCCTCGTGCCTTCAGGACCAGCGGCACTGCAATACTTGCGATGCATGCGGTATAGAACAGGACAACGACGGGAGGCAGGGAAAGCAGCCGTATCATCATCCCCCAGGTGCTCCAGATGAGCATGGCCGCGACTATTTTCAGGTGGTTGTTCATAGGACAGCAGCTTTATAAAAAAAAATGCGGAATGGGAAGCGTGCTCATACGCCATCCTTCATTCCGCATCAGAACGATCTACGCTTAAGGAATTGACTACGTTCCCATCTCCCACGAAGCAAGGTATTTCTTCTGTTCAGGCGTGAGCTTGTCGATCTTCACACCCATGGCGTTGAGCTTGAGCCGCGCGATCTCCGTGTCGATGTCCTGCGGGACCGAGTAGACATCATTTTCAAGGGACATGCAGTTCTGCAGCATGAATTCCGCCGACAGCGCCTGGTTCGCGAAGCTCATGTCCATGACACTTGAGGGATGTCCCTCGGCTGCGGCCAGATTGATGAGCCGTCCCTCGCCCAGGATGTTGATCTTCCTGCCGTTGGGGAGCGTGAATTCCTCGACGAACTCGCGGATCTGACGCTTCTTTTTCTTCATTTTGTCCAGCGCCTCAAGGTCGATCTCTACGTTGAAGTGGCCCGTGTTGCAGACGATGGCGCCGTCCTTCATGGCGCGGAAGTGTTCGGCCCGGATCACCTTGATGTCCCCGGTCACGGTCACGAAGATGTCGCCGATCCTTGCCGCATCGGCCATCGGCATCACCTGGTAGCCGTCCATGACGGCCTCGATGGACTTGAGCGGATCGATCTCGGTCACGACCACGTTGGCACCCATGCCCTTGGCCCGCATGGCCAGACCGCGTCCGCACCATCCGTACCCGGCGATCACGAAGACCGATCCCGCGATCAAGCGGTTCGTCGCGCGAATGACGCCGTCGATGGTGGACTGGCCGGTGCCGTAACGGTTGTCGAAGAAATGCTTCGTCTGCGCGTCGTTCACGGCGATGATCGGGTACTGGAGCACGCCAGTGTTCGCCATGCTGCGGAGCCGGATCACGCCGGTCGTCGTCTCCTCGGTGCCGCCGATGACGTGGGCCAGCAGGTCCTTCCGCTTGGTGTGCAGGACGCCGACGACGTCCGCGCCGTCATCCATGGTCATCTGCGGTTTGATGTCGAGCACGGACATGATGTGCTTGTAGTAGGTCTTGCCGTCCTCGCCCTTGATGGCGAAGGTCGGGATCTTGTCGTGTTTGACCAGCGAAGCCGCCACGTCGTCCTGCGTGGAAAGCGGGTTCGATGCGCAGATAACGACGTCCGCGCCGCCCGCCTTCAGCGTCTGCATGAGCGAGGCCGTCTCCGTCGTCACGTGGAGGCACGCGGCGATTCGCACGCCCTTGAGCGGCTTCTCTTTTTCGAAGCGCTTCCTGATGATGTTCAATACCGGCATGCTCTGGTTCGCCCACTCGATCCGGAGCTTGCCTTTGTCGGCGAGCTTGATGTCCTTCACGTCGTATTTCATAGGGTCTCCTTAGCAACCAATAAGTCAAGCGGGGATTGAAATGTTCCGCCCCCGCCGCAAGGTTACGCTGATACCAGCCCGCTTAGTAGCGGTAGTGCTCCGACTTGTACGGACCTTGCTTGGGCACGCCAATGTACGCAGCCTGCTGGTCGGTCAAGGTGCTCAATTGCGCATTCAGCGTCGTCAGTTGCAGACGTGCGACCTTTTCGTCCAGATGCTTGGGCAAGGTGAACACGTTGATCGGGTAGTCCCTGGTGCGGGTGAACAGTTCGATCTGTGCAAGGGTCTGGTTGGCGAACGACGATGACATCACGTAGGACGGATGGCCGGTGCCGCAACCCAGGTTCACCAGGCGACCCTTGGCCAGCAGAATGATGCGCTTGCCGTCGGGGAAAATGATGTGATCGACTTGCGGCTTGATCTCTTCCCACTGGTATTTTTCCAGCGAGGCGACGTCGATCTCGTTGTCGAAGTGGCCGATGTTGCACACGATGGCCTGGTTCTTCATCTTCGCCATGTGATCGTGCGTGATGACGTGGAAGTTGCCGGTGCAGGTCACGAAAATGTCGGCCTTGTCGGCGGCGTATTCCATGGTGACCACGCGGAAGCCTTCCATTGCGGCTTGCAGTGCGCAGATCGGGTCAACCTCGGTCACCCAAACCTGTGCCGACAGCGCGCGCATGGCTTGTGCCGAACCTTTGCCCACATCGCCGTAACCGCAGATCAGCGCGATCTTGCCCGCGATCATTACATCGGTGGCGCGTTTGATGCCGTCCACCAGCGATTCGCGGCAGCCGTACAGATTGTCGAACTTGGACTTGGTGACGGAATCGTTGACGTTGATCGCCGGGAATTTCAGTTCGCCGCGTTCATGCATTTGATACAGGCGATGCACGCCGGTGGTGGTTTCTTCGGTCACGCCCTTGATCGCGGCGAGACGCTTGGAATACCAGGTCTTGTCGGTAGCCAGTTTGGCCTTGATCGAAGCGAATAAGATGGTTTCTTCTTCGGAAGTCGGCTTACTGATCACCGATGCGTCTTTTTCAGCGCGCGCTCCCAGGTGCAACAGCAGCGTGGCATCGCCGCCGTCGTCCAGGATCATGTTGGTCAAACCGCCATCCGCCCATTCAAAGATGCGGTGCGTATAGTCCCAGTACTCGGTCAGCGATTCGCCCTTGACCGCGAAGACCGGCGTGCCACTCGCAGCGATAGCAGCGGCAGCGTGATCCTGGGTCGAGAAGATGTTGCACGAGGCCCAGCGCACTTCCGCACCGAGCGCTTTCAGCGTCTCGATCAGCACAGCGGTCTGGATGGTCATGTGCAGGCTGCCGGTGATGCGCGCGCCTTTCAGCGGCTGCGTCTTGGCGAATTCTGCACGGATGGCCATCAGGCCGGGCATTTCGGTTTCGGCGATGGCGATTTCTTTGCGGCCCCATGAGGCCAGGTTGATGTCGGCGATGACGTAGTCTTTAGTAGACATAAAGCTCTCCATTCAGGTTAATGAATGGGCGCCGTTGCTACCTGTTGAACTACCCCATCGAGCCTGACAGACCCACCTTGCGGTGACTGCTGCAGCGCCCCTCGACGGGGTGGATTGATGTTTGAATTACAGTCCTGCGTCTGCGCGCTATGCGGCAGCCTTGTCAGTGGCTTCCCACTTGAATCCAGGAGCGAGCGCATTCCCCGTAGCTTGCTGCGGGGTTAGCGAGCGATTAGAATATAATTACAACCTTGAGGATCGAAGCTCCCTGCAGCTTGCTGCAGGGAGCTTCAATTCCAGATCTTCGCGGCCAACTAGTATAAGTCACACAATGTTGAGGGCAGCCACACAGGGCTGCCCCAACAAGTACATCACGTGTCAATGCGGTCCTCTCTTCGGTCCTTGCTCCGAGATCAGAGATTCTTACAGGCCCGCCTCCTTCTTGAGGGTCGCCGCCTTGTCCGTCCGCTCCCAGGTGAACTCCGGCTCGTTCCGTCCGAAGTGCCCGTAGGCGGCCGTCTTTTTATAGATCGGCCTCCTGAGGTCCAGGGTCTGGATGATGCCTTTCGGGGTCATATCGAAGTTCTTTCGGATCAGATCGACCAGTTTGTCATGCGGTACGTTCCCCGTCCCGAAATCGTCCACATGGATCGAGACCGGATCGGGCACACCGATGGCATAGGCGAGCTGCACCTCGCATTCGGTCGCGATCCCCGCCGCAACGATGTTCTTGGCGATGTAACGCACCATATAGGCCGCCGACCGGTCGACTTTCGATGGGTCCTTGCCCGAGAACGCGCCTCCGCCGTGGCTGCCCACGCCGCCGTAGGTGTCAACGATGATCTTGCGGCCCGTGAGGCCCGTGTCGCCCATGGGCCCGCCGACCACGAACTTGCCGGTTGGATTGATATGATAGATGATCGATTTTTCGTCAAGCAGTTCCTTCGGCAGGACCGGCTTGATCACCTTCTCGATGATGTCCGCCCGGATCTGCTTCTGCTCCACGTCGGCGCTGTGCTGGCTCGATACCACCACCGCGTGGATCTTGTGGGGCTTGCCCTGCCGGTACTCGACGGTGACCTGGGACTTGCCGTCAGGCCGCAGATACGGCAGGATGCCTTTTTTCCGCACTTCCGCGAGCTGACGGGTGATCTTGTGCGCAAGGCTGATGGTAAGGGGCATGAGCTCCGGTGTCTCGTCGCAGGCATAGCCGAACATGAGGCCCTGATCGCCGGCTCCGCCCGTGTCCACACCCATGGAGATGTCCGGCGACTGCCGGTGGACCGCGGTGATGACGCCGCAGGTCTCGGCGTCGAACCCGAACTTGGCGCGGGTGTAGCCGATCTCGGCGACGGTCTTTCGGGCAAGTTCGTCGATCTCAACACGGCCCTTCGAGGTGATCTCGCCGGCGACCATGATCAGGCCGGTCGTCAGGAGCGTCTCGCAGGCCACGCGGCTCATGGGGTCCTGCGCGAGGAACGCGTCAAGGACCGCGTCCGATATCTGGTCGGCTATTTTATCAGGATGCCCCTCGGTCACCGATTCCGAAGTAAAGAGATAGTTCTTATGAACACTGCTCATCTGTTCGCCTCCCTGCCTGTGCACCACGTATGATTAAGGAAAAAGCCCTGCATTTATAGCACAATCACGGTTTTTGTCAAGAGCAAATTACGCCTTAAGCACAAAATATGGTAGTTCCTCAGGGACCGTACCCCAACAGGCTTGATGAACCCGGGAACGAGCGCATGTCCCTTCCCGCCAGGGCGCGATCGCCGCGAGCTTCAATGCATGTTCGTTGTTGCAGATGGATTTCTTATGCGGCCGGGTGAACGAGACACTGGATAACTGCCTTTTCGATGCTACTCGGATAAGAAGAATGCGGCAGGACGCCGGGCCAGGTCCGCTCGATGGCCATGCCGTGTGTTACTTGCGTCCCATGCCGTCCTGGGTGACCTCACCCAGCGTGGTAAGGTCGAAATCCCGGAGGACCGGCAGGAAACGAGCGCTGCCGGCAGGCGGGTTCATGACCCGGACCTCATAGGGGACACTTCCTTTCGGCGAGATCATCACCGTTCCGACAGAAGCCAGCCTTTTCTGAAGTTCCTCGATCTTTCCGCCGCGCCTGGCAAGGATGTCATGCTCCGCCTTTGAAAAGATCTGGATGCCGTTCACCATCCTCACGGTAGCCAACACGGTTTCCTTCGCATCACGGACCTCGGTCACCAGATACCATCCCGCCTTCGGCGTGTCCGAGGTGTTCTGCACGGAACCGGAAATGACGAGGTCTCCCGTTGCGGGATCGAGATACCCGTGGGCATTGATGACCTGGAGCCCCTCTGCCGTTACCAATATCCGAGGTGCCGTGCCTGGCAACCGTTCCCTGTTCTCGTGCAGCGACCGTTGGATCTTGCCCGCGAAGGTCCCGGTCTCATAGACCGCACCGAGGACGACCAGCATTGATACTGCAAGACCGGCCTTTTGCAGGCCGCTCAGGCTCGCCGAAAATGTCTCTTCCCTCTCATTGACAATGATCCGCCGTGCGATCACCACGAGGACACTGATCACGAACGAGAGCGCTGCCACGTTCGCGCCTCCTGACAGGAGCTGCGGCAGGTTCAACGCCGAACCAGACACGAGCGATACAACGACGGACTTACCCACAGCGAATCCAGCCCCGAACACCGTCCCGATCAGGATGTTCACGAGGAAGAAGAGCTTCTTGCCGGCGAGGGCTTGCGCTATCGATAATATAAGGCCGATCACAACACCGAAGGTGATAATGCCGGTTCCGACGACCGCGACAAGATGGAAGAACGGCAGGTCCGCCGCATAGGGCAGGAATTTGACGATCATGCCGAAACCCAGCATCATGAACGCCGCCAGCGGCACAGCGCATCCCAGTCCGGCAACAGCTCCCGTCGCGTTCCCGGAAGCGAACGGATGCATATCTTCCGAGGTCCCGGTCCGCCTGGTCGCATCACCGATCGTTGCTGTTGACGCGTCCGATCCTTTCGCGTCACCGAATGATCCTTTATCTGATGACGAGTCCTGGGGAATGCGCAACGCTACTCCCAGGTCCATCTCCTCGTCCTGTTTTTCAGGGGCTGGTTTGGACCTCGGCGGCGGCGTGAATACGGGTCCGGTCCTGGGTGGCTCTAATGAGGATGTCGGAGCCTTTACCTTGATCTCCGGTTCCGTCGCCGGCTGCTCATCAGCCGATGGAATATGCAGCGCGGTCCCGAGGTCCATCTCCTCATCAGCATGCGTGGCCGAAGACACAGTTTCACTCGCCGATGGCGCTCCGAATACCGGTTTCCGTGTTGGTTCCGAGATGAGGTCCACGGGGAAATCCAGGGCCGCCTCGGCTTCAGCCGCGGCTTCAGGCGAGATCTCGACCTCCGGGACAGCATCCTGCTCCGGCTCTACATTGAAGCTGAAATCCTGGCCTCCAAAACCTTCTTCGGGATGAGCCGCTGCCGTGGCAGCGGCGTGGGGCTCGCTGAAATCGAAGTCACTCAGCGCTGCCGGGGGAATATCATGTTCCTGCGGGGGCTGATATTCCCGCGCTTCGGGCTCGGGAGACATTGCTGGTTGCGGGGGGACGGGTATGCTGGAGGGTTTCGGCGCGGTCTGGGGTGACGGCCTGGTTGCCGGTTCGGGCTGCTGCTGAGGGACCGGTTCCGTAGCTTCAGCCTCACGGGCCAGAAGGTCCATATCAAAGTCATCTTTGGTTATGGTGATGATCTCCGCGCACTTGGAGCACTTGAACCGAATGCCCTTACCGGAGATCTTTTCATCGGCAACGCGAAACAGCTTGCTGCAGCTGGGACACCGGATATCCATACTGATTTGTCTCCTGGTCTATTGGATCGGAAGGTCCCGAAGTGTATCAGGCCGTATTGTAATATATTTTTATAAATAATTCTACTTGTCTGTACTATATTTTTTCGTCCCCTTCTTCGATCTCCGTTATCTTCTTCTCCCCGGCTATCCGGTATTCTTCTGCTGCCCACCTGCCAAGATCGATCATGCGGCATCGCTCGGAACAGAACGGCCTGAAAGGATTGTCCTTCCAGGCCGTTTCCTTTTTACAAACCGGGCATCGCACCGCTTCTTTCTTCCTGTTATCCCCGGTCATCTGAACTCCGGACGGTCCAACTGATATACCATGGGCACCTCTACCCATCCATCGACATAGGGAACCGGCGCGGCCCGGTAGACGGTGCTGACCGACGCGTCATCGAGGATCTTCGCGCCCGAGCTCTTTACGATATCGACACGTTCTATACCGCCCGTCGGCTGCACTTTGAACCGCACCAGGACCGTGCCCTCGATCCCCCGCTCCCGCGCAAGCCGCGGATAACGTTTGACCCGCTCCAGCGCAGTTGAGAACCGCATCCATTCTTCAGGAGAATATCCTACAGCTATGACTCCCCCGGACTGGCCGCCGGTACCGGGCGCACGTCCCTGCTCATCGACGACCCCTGTCGGGTCGCCCATGCTGATGGGCCGCTGTTCACTGCCGCCGGGCTCGTTCTCAACTGCCGGCATGTGGTTTCCGTTGGCCGACGTGATGTCTGCCGCTGAGCGTTCCTCCAGCAGTTCTCTTCCCGGCTTCCCGCTGGTCCCTGTGCTGACACCCGGTCCGACGAGAGACACGGTCATTGACCAGAGGCTCTGCTGGTACAGCACGCCGCCATAATAAGCGAACGCGATGGCACTACCGAAGATCGCAATATGCACCGCGATCGACATGCCCATTGCTTTTCTGAATGTGCGGATATCGGTGATCATGGCATTACCGGCCTCGCGGCCACGCGGACTAGAACCTGACCGTCACCCCGCCCCTGACCTCCCGTGGCGGCATGGGGTAATTCTGGGCCACCTCATACTTCCTGTCGTACACGTTCGTCAAGGCGATGAACATCTCGCCTGCATATTTCGACGAACCCTCCATGCGCTCGACGATCTTCGCATCCAGGACCGAATACTTCCAGGCCGGTTCGCCTGGATTAACGTAGTTCTCCACCGCCCTGCCCTCGAGGGAGATGGTCGTCTTCTTCTCCACGTCGATCGACAGGACACCCTTCCATTGTGTTCGAGGTATGAAGGGGATCTTCTTGCCCGTGGACTCGTCCACGGGATTTGTATAGGTATAATTTACATCCACCCGTGCAGTACTTGCAAGGGCGATCGTCGCCTCCGCCTCATATCCCCGGACCGTGGCATTCCCGATGTTCTCGGGCTGCCAGTGCTCCAAGGTGGTCGTAGGGGTCGTCTTCAGCCAGACGATCATGTTCGTCGCCTTGCGCGAGAACCCGGTAAACTTAACCTTACTGGTCCCGAAGGGCTGTTCGATCCCTCCTTCATACTCCTTGGACGTTTCCGGCTTCAGATTCGGATTGCCCACGGTTTCAAAGGTCATGTCAGTAGGTCCGCAAAAAGGAGCAGGGCAGAATGACGACATGAACGGGGAAAAAATATCATTCGGTGTCGGGCTGCGGAAGCTCTCTCCGTAAGATGCGCGAAAGATGGTTCCTGCACGCTTGTTCAGATACCGCCCACTGAACTTCGGGCTGGTCTGCTCGCCGTACTGGGAGTGATCGTCCTTTCTCACGCCGGCGACAACGATGAACGACTCGCCAAGGGAGATCTCGTCCTGCAGGAAAAAAGCCTTCAGGTCCGACACATGCTTGCCCGTGTCCGTGCTGTCCAGATGGTCCCGGCGTATCTCATAGCCGAGGGTAAGGGCGTTCCATGAGCCCAGCAGAAAGTCGGCCTGCCCTTCCGCCGTATCTGTATAGGTCTTATGTACCGAGAATCCAAAGGCGGACCGATACTGAAGTTTCTCATCCGTTCGGCTCGCACGTACCTTGAACGTCAGACCATCCTTGGCCTTCATGGTCAGCCCGGCACCGGTCACAAAAATCCTGTCCCACTGCCGATCCGTTACCCCGACCGAATTCTTCGGGCCCGGCACGCCGTTCTCCTTGTTCGTATAATTGCCTATGACCTCCAGGTTTACCCGGTCGGTCATGTTCACGCCTACCTTTCCTCCATAGGTCCACTGTTCAAGATCGCTGTTCGGCCGGTATCCATCATAGGTCGTCCGGGTCCCTTCCAGGTGATAGTACGCCGCTCCGGTGCCGTTCCCGAAACCCAGCGTCGTTGCATCATAACCATGTGATCCGATCGTGCCGGCGATCAGGCTCTCGTTCTTGCCGGGTTTCTTCGTGATGATGTTGACGACGCCTCCGACGGCCTCTGATCCGTAGAGCGCTGATGCCGGTCCCCGGACTATTTCCACCCGCTCGATCATGTCGACGCTCACGGGGAGCGCGGAAAGATCGAAACCGAGGTCGCGCGGTGAATTGAGTCGTATGCCATCGAGCAGGATCAGCACTCGCGAGTAGTCGGCTCCACGGATGCGGACCGTGTTCAGGGATCCTGCCGGTCCATAATTAGTTATCGCAACGCCGGTCGAGCGCTCGACAACCTCCGTTAGTGTCGTTGCACCCGATTTCTTGATCTCTTCTGCCGTAATGACCGTGACCGACTGGGTCACGTCCTTCGGATCCTTCTCGGTCTTGGTGGCCGTCACCACAACTTCCTTGAGCTTCACATCCGCCTGCTGCGCCCCCGCCGGGCCTGCAGACCCTGCGCAAAACAATACCAGTACGACTATCAATGCCTTCTTCATTATACTATCTCCTTCCGTCGAGGTTGTGGGAATGTGAGGTTTCCTGGCTCAGGACTTCCTACTCGCCCGCCTTCCCACCCCTTTCGGGGCAGTGGCTGACAGGGCTTTCGTTTCCATCACAGTTGCGTGGCAGCAGGGGGTTTTCACCCCTTTCCGCTTCGACATTCCCTGGATCATGCGTAACTTCTTTATTCTGAACCTGCTTCGGGCCTGCCCTGTGCCGCCCGCCACCTCCTTTCCACCGATATTACGAGGCGATGACCTGATACGCCTTCACATCGAGAAAGCGATAGCCATTCCGTTCGACGACCTCGCTGCCCTTAATGTCGATGCTGCCGTTGAACAACGGACCGCCGACCACGAGGGTATGATATTCACCCCGCTCGCCGCAGGGATCGACCTCAGGCCTTTTGGCAAGATACTCAATGAACGCGGTATCGACCATCCTGCCGATCCATTCCCGGTCGATGCAATCCGCCTTACCCGCAATGATGACCGATCTGAATCCTGCATTGACGAACTCCCGGATCAGTTCCGACGTATTCAAGCCCCAGAGCGGTTCGACGGCCTCGATGCCGAGGTCCCCGCAGATACCTTCCACCCATGCCAGATGCTCATCGAGATAGATGTCGCCGAAGATCATGCCTGCTATGTCGAGCCCCCTGCCAAGCGAACGTACGCCTTCCTTGAATTCCTCGGCATACCGGTCCGGCGTGGTCTCTTTCAGGAGGAGCGGGATGCCGAGCAGGGACGCCTGCGCCTGGATCAGACGGCTGTCGAGACCGTGAAAGCTCACCCGCCCGTTCTCCCGCGAGACGCAGTTCATCAGGCCCTTGACCTTCATGCCCTTTTGCATCGCCTGATAAACTGCGAAACAGCTGTCCTTGCCGCCGCTCCATGACGCCAGATACAATGCGTTCTCCTCTAGAACCATTTTTCGTGCGTTATATACGCGCCGTATTCCGCTTTCCGCACCTCGACTTCCACATCGAAGGCATCCCGGATCGTCGCACTGGTCAATACAACCTCCGGAGCGCCGATGCCGTGGACCTCGCCGGACTTGATGAGCATCACCTTTTCGAACTGCAGCGCCAAGTTGATGTCATGGAGCGCCATGACCACCGAGAGGCCCCGGGCCTCCTTTAGGCTGCGCAGCAGCTTCAGGAACTCGATCTGGTACTTGATGTCCAGGTTCGCCAGCGGCTCGTCGAGGAGCAGGATGCCGGCGCCCTGGATCAGGGTCATGGCAAGGAACACCCGCCGCCGCTCCCCTCCGCTCAGGTTCGTCACGAACGCGTCTGCCTTGTCGCCCACGCCGACCATGTCCATGGCGTCATCGACGGTCATCACCGGTGGTATCTCGTAGGGATAGAGACCCATCCCCACGATCTCCCGGACCGTGAACGGGACGTTCACATCAAGCTGCTGGGGAAAATAGCACAGGAGCTTTGCCCGGTCCCTGTTCCGGTAGCTCTTGAGCGCCTTGTTCCAGAGAATGACCTCCCCCTGGGATGGCCGCAGCATGCCGGCCGCGATCTTGAGGATCGTGGACTTGCCGGAGCCGTTCGCGCCGAGCAGGCCGATGATCTCCCGCTCACGGACGGAACAGGAGAGGCCGGCTACGATCGGGCCGCCGCCCGGGTAGTTGAACGAGACGTTCGCCATCTCGAGGATGGGACCGTCAGATACTGAGGACATCTTTCCTCCTCAGGAGATAGAGAAAATAGGGCGCCCCGAAGACCGCGGTCACCGTTCCCGACGGGAGTTCCATCGGCGGCATGAGCGATCTCCCCACGAGGTCCGCGAAGCAGAGGAACGCGCCGCCCGCCACGGCCGAGGCCGGTACGAGCAGGCGGCTGTCCGCTCCGAGCAGGAACCGGACGATGTGCGGCATGAGCAGTCCGATGAACCCGATCGTGCCGCCCAGCGACACGGACGCGGAGGTCATCAAGGCCATGGCGCCGAACAGGATGAGCCGCTCCCGCTGCACGGCGAAGCCGAGGCTGTGGGCGAACTCGTCTCCCAGGATCATGGCGTTCAGGGCCCTAGACCGGGACAGGACCAGCCCCATCCCGATCACGATGAAGATCGCGGCCGTGGGGATGAGCGACCAATCGGCCATTGACAGATCTCCGAACATCCAGAGCACCGCGCGGCGTAGCCCTTCATCCGACGAGACGCTCATGAGCAGCATCAGCACCGCGCTGAACAGGAAGTTCAGGCCGATGCCGGCGAGCAGCAGCCGCTCGGGCCATAACCCTCCCCGTTTCCACCCGAAGGCCCCGACCAGCATGCTGACGAGAGCAGCTCCGATGAACGCGGTCAGCGGCACGCTCATGCTTCCGAAATAATAGAACCCCGAGAGCAGCCCGAGCGCGGCACAGAGCGAAGCGCCGCTCGATATCCCGAGAATATAGGGGTCGGCGAGGGGATTGCGCAGGACGCCTTGCAAGATGGCGCCAGAAGCCCCCAAGGCCATGCCCATGAGCATTGCAACAACGACCCGCGGCATGCGGATCGAATAGAGGATCTCCCGGTCCATCGTCGTGAGGCTGAAGGGGTTCACCATGCGCGGTCCCGCGAACAGCGCGAGCAGTACGATGCCCACGACGACGCCGATGAATATGATCATCCTTACCGGACGCATGCTGCCAGCTCCTCGATGCCTTGAATGATACGCGGCGCCAGGCGGTACAGGTGGTCGCTCACGTAGCAGACTTTCCCGTTCTTCACCGCCGGCACGGTCGCGAGCTTCTTCAGCACGCCCTGCGCAACCGTCCGGATGTCCATCCCCGCGCCCTTGCCGATGATCAGCACGTCAGGCGACGAGCGGATGAGTTCTTCGATGGAATACCGGGGATAGGATGACGACGCATTGGCGGCGATGTTCTCCAGGCCCAGCAGCGCCATGGCGTCATGGATCGCCGAGCCCGGTCCCGCAACAAGCAACGGCTCCGGCCAGACAATGTACACTACCTTCTTCTGACTCCCGGCTCCTGTCTTCTGGCTCCTGAATTTTTCAATCCCCTCTTCCATCTCTCTCGCCAGCTTCTCTCCGTTTTCCTTTACTCCCATCACACCAGCCAGTTCGCGGATCCCACGCGGCAGTTCTGCAAGTGTCCGTGCGGTCCAGACATAGGTCTTGAGCGACATCCCCCTGAGCCGGTCATCGACCTCTCGGGGGTTACCGTCGGTCGTCATGACAACGATGTCGGGTTTGAGCCCGACGATCGCCTCGAGCGACGGATTCGACATCCCGCCGATCTTCGCCTTCTTCTTCGCTTCAGGTGGATGGTCGCAGAAGCTCGTCACCCCGACGACCCGGTCGCCGAGCCCAAGGCTGAACAGGATCTCCGTCGTGGCGGGGGAAAGGGAGATGATGCGCTGCGGAGCGGTAATCCGTTCAGCGGCTAAAGCCGGCGGAGAACATACAATAAGCAATAAAATGATTTTGACACAGATAAATGCGGATAAGAACCGGATAAGAGCGGTTTTAAGTCCGGATGTACCCTGTCCATCAGAGTCATTGGTCCTGACTTCCTCTGCGTCCTCTGCGGTAAAGTAGTATTCGTATTTTTTATCCGCCGTTATCATAGGTTCATCCGCTTCTTCCGTGTCCAAATGCCCTTTTAAAAAAACAAAAATCCCCAGCCTTCGCGGGAAGACTGGGGATTAAGGGACACATTAACCCACACATGGTCTTAACGCCGAAGACTGTGCGAGAAACATCAAGGCAGGTTTTCTGGCTCTCCCTCATCTGCCGTCCTTCCCACCCCGATGGTTCGGGACAGTGGATACTGTCTGGCAGATGCGTTGACCCTGCTTCCTGCAGGGCCGGGATCACAGCGGCGGGTCCGCTCCCGATTTGCACGGGATTCCCTTCGCCTGGATGTATTCAGTATGTAATTGTAGCCGATATATAACACGGACAGGCCGCAAAAGTCAAAGGATTTTCTCCAGCCTTCCTATCGTTGTATTTTTTTTTCAGTATGGTATAATCAGCACCGTTCGATCTTGGTGAACAGGAGATACCGCATGTTGATGGATGATCTGAAACAGGAACTGACCGCGATCAAGAGCAGAATAGATGCCCTTCGGAGGCATCTTTGACACCCCTGCCAAGGAAGCACGCCTGACCGAACTCACCCGCCTGCTGGAAGCACCTGATTTCTGGAACAACCAATCGAAGGCGAACACGGTCCTCAAGGAAAAGTCGGCCATCGAGCGTTCCCTGAAGGACATGGACCTGCTCGCCAATCGCATGAGCGATCTCGAGGCCATGTGTGAACTTGGGTCCGAGGAAGGCGGCGAGGCGATGCACGACGAGCTGTCGCGGGGTATCGTCACGATCGCAAGCGACATCTCGAAATCGGAAATATCCGTGCTGCTGTCCGAGGAGCACGACCGGGTCAACGCCATCGTCTCGATCCATCCAGGAGCGGGCGGTGTTGAGGCCCAGGACTGGGCTGAGATGCTCATGCGCATGTATCTCCGCTGGGCCGAGAAGAACGGGTTTGGCAGGGATATCCTCGACTATCAGGCCGGAGAGGAAGCGGGCGTAAAATCCGTTACCTTCACCGTTTCCGGTGACTACGCCTATGGCAAGATGAAGGCCGAGGCGGGGGTCCACCGTCTTGTGCGCATATCGCCCTTTGACGCCAATAAGCGGCGCCATACTTCGTTCGCGTCGGTCTATGTCTATCCCGAAGTGGAAGAGGACATCGACCTCGACATCGACGAAAAGGACCTGCGCATCGACACCTACCGGGCGTCCAGCGCGGGCGGGCAGCACGTGAACAAGACAGATTCTGCGGTCCGCATCACCCACCTTCCCACGAACATCGTCGTCCAGTGCCAGAACGAGCGCTCCCAGCTCAAGAATAAGAATGTGGCAATGAAAGTGCTGCGTTCACGGCTCTATGAAGTGCGGAAGAAGGAGCATGAAGAAAAGCTCGGGAAGGTCGTGGGAGAAAAGAAGGATATCACCTGGGGGAGCCAGATCAGGTCGTACGTGTTCCAGCCCTATCAGATGGTGAAGGACCACCGGACCGGCATGGAAACGGGCAATGTGAACGCCGTGATGGACGGCGAGATCGAGCAGTTCATTGAAGCGTATCTGATGGGGAAGGCCGCGGGGCCTGATGGGAAGAATAGCCCCGATATGTCCGTATAAAACAAAGTGGTCAGGATCTTCGACACGGAAGAGGCAGATCGGTAAAACGATAAAGGCGGATACATCTTTGACACTGAGGATACTTTATCCGCAGTTATCATAGCAGTTGTCTGTGTACATCTGTGTCAAAGCTGTTTGTGCTGAAAAGGGTAGATCTGTCTCCTGCCCTATTTCACCCTCCCCGTGTCACCGCGTCCCCTTGTCGCCGCGTCGGTTATAAATTCGTCCCCATTCCGCACTCCGCACTCGATACTTCGCACTTCAATCATATCACCGGGTCACGCGATTCAACATAGCGTTTGATCCCCTGGAACAAAGCCTCTGCCAGCTTCTGGCGGTAGGCATCCTTCCTGAGAAGAGCTTCCTCCTCGGCGTTGCTGATGAACCCGACTTCCGCTAAGATGCTCGGCATCTGCGTGTTCACCAGGACATAGAAGAACGCCCGTTTGACCTTGCCCCGATCGACACCCTTTTTCTGGGTCTGCTTCACTGTGCTCACCAGCGAGCCCTGGACCGCGTGGGCGAGGTGCAGGGATTCCTCGCTCTTGTCATCGGTCGCAAGGTCCTTCAATATCTTTGAGAGCTCATCCTTGAGCTCGGAGAGCCTTCGCGTGGACATGGCGTTCTCCCGCGCAGCGGTCGCCATGGCCTCCGTGTCCGACGCACGAAGCCCCTGAATATAGGTCTCGATGCCCCGTGCCTTGCGTTTCCGGTTCGCGTTCACATGGATCGACACGAAAAGATCGGCGCCCTTGGATTTGGCGATGAACGGCCGTTCCTCAAGGGGAATATACACATCCTTGTCCCGGGTCATGATGACCTTGCGGCCGAGCCGCTCCTTGACCAGGGCGGCCAACCGCCGGGCGATGTCCAGCGTGACCTCTTTTTCCTTGAGCCCTCCCCTCCCCATGGCGCCGGGGTCCCGTCCGCCGTGTCCCGCATCGATGGCGATGGTGGCGATCTTGAGCCCCATTTGCTGGGAAAGGCTGATGCTGTCCCCTCCCCCCCTTTTTGAGAACCGCTTCGGCAGAATGGGTTCTTTCGGGAAAGGCGGCAGAGCGGGTTTTGGTTGATCGTCCCCCTTTGCCTCGATAACCGTCCCCTGCCGGGTATCGGTCTGCTGGGTCGCCGGTCCGGCCTCAGCCGGCTCATCAGGGTCACCAGTCCCCGTCACATCGATCACGAGCCGGTCGGGCTCGTGCAGCGGAAACGCGGCGTAGCTTTTCAGGCTGGCAAGATCGAGCACTACCCGCACGGTGTCCGGCGCATACTGGCTCGTCCGCACCTGTTTCAGGATCCCGTCGTTCACCGGCAGCGGGTCTTTGTCCACAGAGTCAGAGACGCGGGAGCTCAGGATATCAAAGACCAGCCGGTCCGGATTCTTCAGCTCATGCGCCTGGAACTTGAGGGTGCGGTCCTGGTCGATCACGATGCGGGTATATGCCCCTCCGGACCAGTACCGAACGTTCTTTACGACACCGAGCTCCTTCGGCGCCGTCGGGACGGCGATCACGGACTCGGGCGGCTTGCGAAGCTCCGTTTCCTTCTTCTTTTTCTTTCCGTTCTTGCCGATCTTCCCGTTCTTCGCGGCCGTCCTGATGCCGAGGCGGACCTTCGCCTTATCCGTCCAGGCGCTGTCCGGGTATAGCTCCGCCATTTTCCTGTACGTTTCAAGCGCCGCGGGATTGTCCTTCTTGCGATCCTTGAATATTACGATGATGCGGTAAAGGGCTTCCGGACCGCGTTCGTGCTTTGGGTAGGATGACTGGCACTTTGCGAAGGTCTTGCGGGATTCATCGAGGTCCCGGGAATGCTGATTGTGCTGGTAGAGGTCCCCGTAAGCGGCCGCGCGTTCGAAGCAGGCGTCGGCAGCAGCCGGGCTGCCGGGATATTTCTTCTCCACCAGTTCGAACATGCGGATGCTGTCCATCCAGTAGGAGCGGTACTTGGTCTTTTTCGGGGAACGTTTCAGGTCGGCAAGGCGTTCTCGGGCGACAGAAAGCTTGTGCCCGGCCTCGGTGTTCGTGGACGGGAAAGCTGCGGTGGAAAACAGCAGCAGGATCGAGCTTGCGACGATGGCCGCCAGCAATGTACGGCCGCGTATCACCATAATTTTCTGATGTTTTTTAACCGAAATAGCGCAGGAAGTCAATAAAAAAAGGCCCTGGATTTCCAGGGCCTTCTCGTATCGGCGTTATTTGATGGTCATGCTGTGGCGGTCTTGGCTGACTCGGCAATCTTGGCGAAGCCTGCCGGGTCCGATATAGCCAGGTCGGCGAGTATCTTGCGGTCCAGAGCGACGCCGTTCTTCGCCAGTCCGGCGATGAACTTGCTGTACGAGATGCCGTTCAGCCTGGCCGCGGCGTTGATGCGCGCGATCCAGAGCCTGCGGAAGTCCCGTTTGCGGGCCTTGCGGTCCCGGTATGCATACTTCAGCGAGCGGTCAACGGCTTCTGTGGCACTGCGGAAGAGCTTCGATTTTGCTCCCCAGAATCCTTCTGCAAGGTTCAGTACTCTCTTTCTTCTGGCCCGTGTTTTCGGGCCGCCTTTTGCTCTCGGCATTGTACTACCTCCTCGTAAATAGATCCCTGTTTCACAGGGGTACAACGCGGGAGATCAGGATGCCTTTTCCCTGATGCTCTCCGCACCTTCTGCGGCCAACGTCCTTACTATGCGTAGGGCAGCAGCCGCTTAATGGTGGCAAGATTGTCCTTGTTCACTTCCAGCGAACCGGACAACCGCCGCTTGCGGGTCTTGTTCTTGCCGGTGAGCAGATGGCCCTTCCAGCCTTTCCGCCGCATTATCTTGCCCGAACCGGTCACTTTCAGCCTCTTGGCGGCGCTCTTGTTCGTTTTCAGCTTGATCTTTGCCATGGTCTTCCCCTTTCCAGGATCTTTTCCTTATTCAGTTCAAACCGAAACCAACTATGCCACGAAGTCACGACCAAAAGTAGGCGCTTCTAAGCGAGGTCACAAAGCAATCCTAACATGGCATTTTCTTCTGATTAACCTGTAATTGTATTTTATTTTCTTAGTGTCTTAGTGCCTTTGTGGCTAAACCGTTCTTGCCACTAATCGTTATGGGTCCCGCTCGCGATCATCGTCCCGAAAGCGGTCCCGGGATCACTTCTGGGGTTTCGCGGCAAGCATCAGGAACATGTTCCTGCCTTCCATGCGCGGCATCTGCTCAACGATCGCGACCGCCTGCAGATCGTTCACGATCCGATCAAGAAGCGCCCTGCCCTGCTGCGGATGGGCCATCTCCCTGCCCCGGAACATGATGCTCACCTTTACCTTGTCGCCGCCTTCCAGAAAACGCTTGATGTTGTTCGTCTTGAACTGGACATCATGGTCGTCCGTCCGCGGCCTGAGCTTGACCTCTTTGACCGCAATGACGGTCTGATGCTTCTTGGACTCATGGGCCTTCTTGTTCATCTCATACTTGTACTTCCCGAAGTCCATGATGCGGCAGACCGGCGGTACCGCTGTCGGCGCCACCTCTACCAGATCAAGACCCGCTTCCTCGGCCCGCTGGAGCGCATCCCGGAGCATCAGGACACCCAGCTGTTCGCCCTCGGACGCGATGACGCGCACTTCCCTGGCCTTGATCAAATGATTGATCCTTGTCGTTATCTTAGAAATAAACAATCACCCCCTTGTCAGTTCAGTTGTCGTACGTTTATTCTTAATGAGATCCGAAATACCGGTCATAAATGCTTCAAGCGGCATGGCGCCGAGGTCCTTGCCTCCGCGTTCGCGGACGGCCACGGCGTTCTGCTCGACTTCCTTGTCACCCACCACAAGGATGTAGGGAACTTTGTCCATTGCCGCCTCGCGTATCTTGAACCCTATCTTTTCCGACCGGGTATCGATCTCCGCCCGGATCCCCGCGGCGAGCAGCTTGTCCCGCACGCCTTTGGCGTAGTCAAGCTGCCGGTCCGTGATGGACAGTACTTTCGCCTGCACCGGCGCGAGCCACACCGGGAACGCGCCTGCATAGTGTTCGATCAGCATTCCGAAGAACCGCTCCAGCGATCCCAGGAGCGCCCGGTGGATCACGTAGGGCCGATGGGCCTGGTTATCGACGCCGATGAAGTTCATATCGAAGCGCTCGGGCAGGTTGAAATCGAACTGCACCGTGGAGCACTGCCAGAGCCGCCCGAGAGCGTCCTTGATCTTGATGTCGATCTTCGGACCATAGAATGCGCCGCCGCCCTCATCAAGTTCGTATGCCAGGCCGGCCTTGTCCGCGGCGACCTTGAGCGCCTGCGTCGCCTGCTCCCACTTCGAATCGTCACCCACGGATTTTTCCGGCTTCGTGGCGATGTAGGCCTTGAAATCGTCGAACCCGAAGGTCCTGAGCATCTTGACCACGAACGCGATGACCTGAACGACCTCGGTTTCCATGTCTTCGGGGGCAACGAAGATGTGCGCGTCGTCCTGCGTGAATCCCCTGACCCGCAGGAGGCCGTGCAGCACGCCCGACCGCTCGAACCGGTACACCGTGCCCAGCTCGGCGAACCGGAGCGGGAGGTCTCGGTAGGAGCGGAGTTTGTTCTTGTAGATCATGATGTGGAAGGGGCAGTTCATGGGCTTCACGAAATACTCCTGCCCTTCCACGTCCATGGACGAATACATGTTCTCCCGGTAGAAGCTCAGGTGGCCCGATGTCTCCCAGAGAGAGGCCCTGCCCACATGCGGCGAATACACAAAGTCATAGCCGTTCTTCTGGTGCTCGTCGCGCCAGAAGTCCTCGATCGTCTTCCGGATGAGCGCGCCCCGCGGGTGCCACAGGACCAGTCCGCCCCCCGACTCCTCGGAGATGGAGAACAGATCGAGGTCCTTGCCGAGCTTCCGGTGGTCGCGTCGTTTGATCTCCTCGAGCCGGGCGATATACTCGTCAAGCTTCTCCTTCGCCGGGAATGAGATGCCGTAGATGCGCTGGAGCATCTTGTTCTTCTCGCTGCCCCGCCAGTAGGCGCCGGCAATGGACAGGAGCTTCACGGCCTTGATCTTCGACGTTGTCGGCACATGGGGACCCCGGCAGAGATCGGCAAAGTCAGCCTGCTCGTAGATCGAGATCGTTTCGTCAGGCAGTTCATTGATCAGCTCTACCTTGTACGTCTCGCCTCGATTGATAAAGAACGCCAAGGCATCCGCCTTGGAAATGTTTTTTCTTGTTACCGGCGTGGCCGCCTTGGCCAGTTCCGCCATCTTCTTTTCGATCTTTTCGAGGTCCTCCGGAGTAAAGGGACGCTCGAGGTCAAAATCGTAATAGAACCCCTCTTCGATCGCCGGGCCGATGGCAAGCTTCGCCCGCGGAAAGAGCTGCTTGACCGCATGGGCCATGAGATGTGAAGTGCTATGCCAGTACACTTCGTGGCCTTCAGGGCTGTCGAACGTGAGGATCGCTATGGAGGCATCTTGATCAACGGGAAGGTTCAGGTCCTGCAGCCGTCCGTCCAACTTGATCGCGAGGGCGTCCTTTGCCAGGCGGGGACCGATGGATTCGGCTATTCCCAGACCGGTGATGCCTGCGGGCAACCGTTTCTCGTTGCCGTCAGGCAGACTCAGTCGTATGTCACTCATAGGAAGTGGTTTCTCTCAAGTTGCTGTTTATTTGCATTAAAATGGTAGGCCCGGGCGGTTTCGAACCGCCGACCTCTACCGTGTCAAGGTAGCGCTCTCCCCCTGAGCTACGAGCCTGTCGTTTGTTAATGACCGTGAATTGTATGAAATTTCAGGTTTTTTGTCAAGATAAAATCAGCGGATGTTTACTCAGGCAAAGGTTGGTGCCCCTGGGGTGATTCGAACACCCGGCACGCGGTTTAGGAAACCGCTGCTCTATCCACCTGAGCTACAGGGGCATGTTCCGAAGGAACATTGCAAATTTCAAATTGCAATTTGGAAATTGAAATATTGCGGTTTGGAGATCACAGCATTCCCTCTAAATCTATCTTCTTCCGCTTGGTGATGACCCGCAATTTGTTCAGGGCCTGGGTCTCGATCTGCCGCACACGTTCCCGGGTGATGCCGAACTCCTTGCCGATGCTGTCCAGGGTCATGGGATCCCCATCGACCAGTCCGAACCGCATTTCGACCACTTTCTTCTCGCTCACCGAGAGCTGCTTCAGCCACTCGTCGATATGCTCCCGCCGGCGGATATCCTCTGAAAAACTCGCCGGTGAAAGCGCGTTGGTATCCTGGAGGATATCCTTGAGCGTGTCCTCTTCCTGGTCCCCGATGAGCATGTCCAGCGAGTACGTCTCCCGGACCACCTGGGAGATGCTCCGCACCTTGTCGAGGGTCACCTTCATCTTCTTGGCGACCTCTTCGAGTGAAGGATCACGCCCCAGTTTCTGCGTCAACTGGCGCGTCGCCCGCATGTAGGAGTTCACGATCTCGGCGATGTGCACGGGGAGCCGGATGGTGCGCGTCTGGTTCACAATGGCCCGTTCAATGGACTGTTTGATCCACCACGACGCGTAGGTGCTGAACTTGAAGCCCCGCTGGTACTGGAACTTCTCGACCGCACGGATAAGGCCGAGGTTGCCTTCTTCGATGATGTCAGAGAACGGAAGACCGCGGTTGATATATTTTTTTCCGATGGCTACTACGAGACGCAGGTTCGCTTCTATCATCCTGGCGCGTGCTTCCTGATCGCCCTGGGCGATCTTTTTGGCCAGTTCCTGCTCCTGCTCAAAGGTGAGAAGTGGGGTCTTGCGGATTTCCTTGAGGTAGTACTTGATGGCATCGAGGCCTTTGGAACCGCCCTCGCTATCGCCACTCTGCTCGTCCTTCTGGTTCAGCTTCTCCTGCGCATCCTTCTCTTCGAGCTCGTCGCTGTAGGTCTTCGGGCTCATAACGTCATCAACCGACCGTTCCCGCTCACTCATTCACACCCCTTACGCCCAGGAAAATGTCGCCAGCGATGCTGCATTCCCTGCAAGTATGAGCCTTCAGGAAAGATGAATAAAAAATGGTCGGGGCGAGAGGATTTGAACCTCCGACCCCTTGGTCCCGAACCAAGTGCGCTACCAGGCTGCGCTACGCCCCGACAAGTTGTGTATAATATACTAATGTTGCTCCTCTGTCAACGCTGTTTCTTCTTTGCGGCGATAAAATCATCAAATGCTTCCTGATAATAATCATTCATTTCCCGGATCGCCTCAGGCACCCGATTGTCATACAATGACCGGCCTTCGGTGATATCGTCCTGCAGGAGCTCGAAGAACGTCCCATTTTTCAGTCCCTCAGCCACGATGTCCTGATTGTATAGGGCAATATCGGACACGATCAGGCGTGCGAACCTCCGGGCCTTTTCGATCTCTTCAGGGTCGGCTGCGGCCTTTGGCGTTGCCTTGACCGGGGCATCATATTCCTCATGTTCAAAGAAGGACGCGTCAAGCGTGACGGACTCATCCTGCAATGCGGCCTCAGCGCTTTTCGCCTTCGCCGGAGCCGGAGTTGTCTTTGCCGCGGGCGGTTCAGGCGCCGTCTCCGGCCTCACTTCGGCCGCCCTGGGTGGCTGGGCCGCGGCGGGCCCCGCGGGTGCGATCGTCCGTTTTTGTCCCGAATCCAGGGTGACGGGAACCTTCGGCATCACATCGGGGAATTCAGGGATGACCGGCTTTTTTTCTCGATCCCGGCTGGCTGGGGCTGCAGGCGCGTCCGGTGCTCGCATGACATCCATGGTCGGCGAGGCATCGACCATCAGGCCTTTTTTGCGTATCAGGGGGGAGGTTCTATGGCCGGCGTGCTCCGGTTCACTCTGCTCCTGCCCTGCAGGCACCGGTTCATAGACCGGGGGAAGCTGCGGCGGTTCGATTGGTTCGCCGGAAAGGAGCCGTTTGATCTTCGAAGCCAGTTTGTCGGGAATGTGATGTTTCTCGATGTAATCATCGGCTCCATAGAGGGTGACCGGCGAACGCTTGTATGCAGTCAGGCCATACACCGAAGACAGAAGGATGATCTTGATGCCACGGGTATCCGGGTCTCCCTTCAGGCGTTCGCACAATTCGAATCCGTATATGCCGGTAAGACCCACATCGACGACCATTACCTGCGGCTTAAGGTCCATCGCTTTCTTGAGGGCCTCAAGTCCATCAGTTGCATGTGCGGTGACATACCCTGCTTCACTGACGACCTGGTCGATCATGTCGGCGACCACTTTGCTGTCATGAGCGATCAGAACGAGCGGTTTGCCGGCAGAAGGCGTCGAGGAAGCGAACCACGGCATGGCAAGTCCGTCCGCTTGCGGTGCAGGTGCCGCGGGTGCCGGTTTCTTTACCAGATGCGGGTTGCCGCATTTCGGGCATTTAATCCTCACCCCTGCGGCAGTGATCTTCTCATCGCTGATCTTGAGCTTCGCGCCGCATTCGCAAATTACGGTCATAGGTTGCGGTAACTCCTCTTGCCTCCAAACGGGACACCGCGCCGTTTGAACAATATAATGAGCGTCAAACCGGCAAGAAAACCGCCGATGTGCGCGTACCATGCAACACCGCCTGCACCATTCGCGACGAGCGCGTTCAGGGACTGGAAGACGAACCAGAATCCCAGTACCACCAGGGCCGGGACCTCGATCATCCGGACGAAGAACCCCAGGGTGAAGAGCGTCAATACCCGCGCCTTCGGGTACAGCAGCACGTATGCGCCAAGGATCCCGGAAACGGCGCCCGATGCGCCGATCATGGGGATGCTCGATTGAGCGTTCATGAGCGCGTGGGCCATCGACGCCAGTACGCCGCACAGCAGGTAAAAGACGATGAAGCGGATCCTGCCCATTGCGTCTTCCACATTATTGCCGAAAATCCAGAGGTACAACATGTTGCCGATCAGGTGGAACAGCCCCCCGTGGAGGAACAGAGAGGTGAATAGTGTAACGCCGTCGGGAACCGGTCCCGGGAGCACGGTCCCTGCGTGAAAGAGCCTGGCAGGAACGAGTGAAAATGCTCCAACAAAGGACTCTACGGTATCTTCGCCGAGCGAGGTCTGATAGAGGAACACAAGTATGTTGAGTGTGATGAATACCACGGTAACGATCGGGAACCGTTCCGTGGGATTGGAGTCCTTCAGTGGTATCACAAAGCGACCTCATTGTACCGGTTCCCCCCGCATCACCCATGGATATAAACGGGATGGGGACGTCCGCTATTAACCAGTTAAAAATACAGGAATTAACGGGTTTTGTCAACAACATGGGGCGGAAGCACAAAGGAAACGAACGCTCAACGGGGGATTTCAGAATACACATCGCGGTGGGATCACTCCAGATATTTCTTCACGTTGACCTTCGCGCCGTTCGGATCGATGGTCCCCGCTATCGTCCGCTTGTAGTGTCCGCCTTCCATCTCAAGAAGGCTCACTTCCTTTCCCGACTCTTTCTCGGAGCCATCGAACTTCGTGAGAAGGAGCACCCGGGGCCGCATGAGGTCCCGCGTCTGGTGCATCACGATCCCGATCTCCCCCGAATCGAGCTTGAGCAGCGTCCCGACGGGATAGATGCCGATCATGTTTACGAACGCCTTGACCAGGACCGGGTTGAATGCCGTGCCGCGTTTGCTCAGCATGATCCTGATCGCTTTCTCCGGCGGGGTCGTCACCTTATAATATACCCGCGCCGCAATGATGGCGTCGTATGCATCCGAGATGGCGATGATCTGCGAGAACGGGTGCTGCTGGACCCGGTCATCCATGCGGGGATATCCGCGGATATCACCGTGCTGGTGATGTTCAAATGCGGCCACCATGGCAAGCCTTGTCATGGCAGGCACATCAGAGAGAATGAGCGCGCCTTCGATCGGATGGCGTTTGATCTGTTCCCATTCCTCATCCGTAAGCTTGTCCGGTTTATTGATGACCTCCAGGGGAACATTCACCTTCCCGATGTCATGCATCATGCCGGCGATCCCGAGCGCCGCAATCTGGGGTTTTTCGAACGACAGGAAGGACCCCTGCGAGATTGAAAGAACAGCAACGTTCACCGAGTGGGCGAACGTGTACTCGTCATACATCTTGATGGTCGTCAGCCCCATAAGGGCGTCGCGGTTGTCAAGGATATCGTCCACCATGCCGTGGACGACCGCGCTGACCCTTTTCATGTTGACCGCTTTTTCAAGGTGGACGGAGTCGACGATCTCCTTGACCGTTTCCACCGCATCCATGAAGATCTCTCCGGACTTTTTCTTCGCTTCCTTGATGGCCGCGCCGAACTTCTTGTCGACAAGGATCACCCGGTGGAGGTCGATATGAACGATCTGTTCCTTCGCGATGGCCTTGGCGACACCGCCCTGCTCGGTGAAATAGGCGGTATCCTTGTTCATCAGGTAAGCGAACTTCACGATCTCTTCGCAGGTGATCCCCGGCTTGAAGATGACGCCACCCACGTCCCGCGCCGTGAACTGTTCCATCAGCATGGACAGGCTCTGATCGATCGGCACCGAGTGCGTCTCAAAGAACAGCTCGCCGCCGACCAGATAGAACGCCACCTCTTTGCGCGAGAGAAGGAACTCCTTGATCCGGTCAAGGAGCTGGTCCGCAGACGCCAGCAGAAAGGGATGCGCGGCGGGATAGACGGTCGCGTTCTTGATGACCCCGGAAAGCTGCTGGAAGGCGGTTTTCGCGGCCGCGATCATCTGCTGTTTCACATAGAACGACTGCCGCGCCTCGCCCCGGGTGTCAGTGTTTTCTGCCGACATCGCCAAGTCTCCTCCCGATAGTATCAATCGCCACAACGGCTACCGTGCGAAGCTCCTCCTGCGGTTTTCGTGATCTCCACCACTTGATCCGGGTATAGCGCTTGAGAAATTCCGCTATTTCCTGGTCCCCGATCTTTTCGAGCGCTTTGATCACTTCGACCGTGAGCTCATTTTCCTTCTTCCTGACGGGCCGATCCAGCAGGAAGTCCGCGAGCGTCTGGGCTTCGCTCCTGCCTGCTCCATGCACGATGGCGATAGCGCGGACCGCGGCGATCTGCACATCGGGGTCCCGGTCCCTGAGAAACCTCGTCAAAAGGACCGCCGCCTTTTTCCCGCCGATCGATATCAGGCCTTTGATCACTTCCTGCCTGATCTGGACCTGCTTGTGGTCAGCGACCCTTTCCAGGTAGGAGATCGCCTCCTCCGATTTGCTGTCACCGAGGATGTTCACGATGTTCCTCACGACGTACCATCTGCCGTCGGTAAGATGGCGGGCGATCAAGGAGATCTGCTTTCTGCCCAGGTCCTTGAGGATCTCGACCAGGTATTTCCTGATGGCGCGGTCCTTTTCGACGGAGAGGATGTCCAGCAGGCCCGGCATGGCCTCCTGGTCAAGCACCTGCAAATAGGCATAGGCCGACAGGTAGTCAGGCGATGCCTTCTGGTTCGAGCGCATGTGCGTGACAACTGCGCTGAGAATGTCCTGCGACGAGGCCTTTTTGATCGCTTCGTTGAGGCGGGGTTTGAAAAGCGGGTCAACAGGAAGATGCAGGGCCCGGACAATGATCGTCGCGAGATCATAATCCTTGCCCTTGAGCAGATAGGTCAGGCTGTCTTCGAGCTGGCGAACGACGCTGGAGAAGCGGCTGACCGTCTTTTCCAGCGCTTCCGGTCGGCCCGGGCGCTTTACCAGCGTGATCAGGAAGATCAGGGTCCGGACCGATGCCTCAATGATGTCCGGCTCCATACCGACCCCGCTGATGGCCTTGAGCGTCTCCATTTCCTCGGGTGAATACTCCGCCAACTCCTTCGCGATGGTGTACAGGTCCGCGGAGACCGGAACAGCCTCGATCATGGTCGGGTCCACCGCCGGTGCGGGCGCTTCGATCTTCTTTGCGGCCGCCCTCTTGAGCAGTTCCGCGATCTGATGGACGGTCCATTGTTTCGAGAAGCGACCCGTCACGATCTCATGAAGCTCCTCGGGAATATGCGAATGGGACAGTGGTCCTCCCGTGGGCCCCTCCACCGCATCCGTCTGTTCGCTTTGCTCACGGACCTGGTCGCCATCCATCCCCGCATAGAGCTTTGCCGCGATGAACTTGTCCCGGTGCTCCGGGTCCATTGCCAATACCGACTTGGCAAGACCCTGGAACAGGGCCCCCTGCTGTTCCTGCGGCATGCCCTGGATCTCCTTGCCGGCCTCCTGATACAGAGCATGGAGCCGGTCCTCGATGGATTCGTTCTCTCCCAGTGTCTCCCGCGCGATACCGACCATGGACGCTGCAAATCTCACGGGGTCATCCATCAGGTCGCCCAGGACCAGGGTCCGTCCGGCAATGCGGATCTCTTTCCGAGCCACGTCAGGTGAGATCTGCACCGTTGATCTCTCCTCGCCCTCCCCCAGCTTGCTCATATCCGGATGCGTCGTGATCACGTCCTCCAGGGCCGCCTCCGTGATCTTGATGTGCGTGGACCCCTGCTCCCACAGGATCGATACGATCCCGCTCCTGAGCGCCTGCTCTTCCTGGGACAAGGAAAGGGCCGCGTAGAAACCCAATAGTTCCTCCTCCGTGAGCCCTTCAAGAAAGAGTATCTCCCGGAACCCTTTTCCGAACAGGTCCTGTGCGATGGTCCTGTTCAACTGGGTCTCTTTCGCCACGGGGGTGTTCTCGTACAGAAAATAGGCCTTCTGGATGCCTACAGAAAATCGGATGGTATGCTTGAGGAAATTGTCGAGGGACTCGAAGGACTTTTTAACGGACTGCATGTAGATCGGGTTGTTCTGAGGATAGAGCTTCACTGCCCGTGCCGCGGCCACAAAGCTCCGCATGACCTCCTGGATCTCCGGGGACAGTGGATCGGTCTGACCTGGATTATCCTGCATGGCATGAGAGTAGCATAACTGGAATTTTGTGTCAAAAGAGTAATAGCGAACGAGCGTGATGGGATGACGCGGAGAGCGAGATCAGGCAGGTGACTCAACACATCGTCAGGAATGATCGGGAAGTAGAATAGTACCGGAAAACAGGGTCGCAGACCGCTGGCGCGTCCAAAATTCACTTGACAATCATCCCGCCTGTCTGTTATTGTATCGCTCGTTCAAGCGGCCCGCAACGATGCCGAGGTAGCTCAGTTGGTAGAGCAGAGGCCTGAAAAGCCTCGTGTCCGCAGTTCGATTCTGCGCCTCGGCACCATTCTTTCCTTTGCTCATGCAAAGGAAACCGTTCCAAATCCCAAGATCCAAATCCCAAATAATAATTAAATCACAATAACCAAATGTTTGCATTTTGATATTTGGGTCTTTGGTGCTTATTTGTTATTTGATGCTTGGACCCTGGTGCTTGTCCATCACTCCTTGTCGAACAATCCCAGCTGCAGCATCCGTTCTCCCGGGAACGGTACGGGATACTCGCCGCAGAAGCACGCCACGCAATAATTGATCGGTTTGTCGACGACCTTCCTCACTCCCTCGAGGCTGATATACCCCAGTGTATCGGCAGTGATATATTTTCTGATCTCCTCGATGCTGTGGGAGGACGCGATGAGCTCCTGCCGGGTCGGCGTATCGATCCCGTAGTAGCAAGGATACATCGTGGGCGGCGAACTGATGCGCATATGGATCTCTGAAGCCCCGGCGTTGCGGATCATCTTGATGATCTTCTTGCTCGTTGTTCCCCGCACGATCGAGTCGTCCACCACCACCACTCGTTTTCCCTTGAGCACATCCTTCACCGGGTTCAGTTTGATCTTGACGCCGAAGTGCCTGATGGTCTGCCGCGGCTCGATGAAGGTCCTTCCGATATAGTGGTTCCGGATCAGTCCCAGACCGAAAGGTATCCCCGTCTCCTCGGCATACCCGAGCGCCGCAGGGACCCCGGAATCCGGTACTGGGATCACCACGTCAGCCTGGACCCCCGTCTCCCGGGCGAGCTGCCTTCCGAATTCCTTCCGGGTCGTGTAGACGTTCTGGCCGAACACATAGCTGTCCGGTCGGGCAAAGTAGATGAACTCGAAGATGCAGTGCGACGGATTCGCGCGTTTGAACGGGAAGGTCGAATGGATCCCTGATCCGTTGATCACGACCATCTCGCCGGGTTCGATCTCCCGGATGTAGGTGGCCTCGATAAGGTCAAGGGCGCAGGTCTCCGAGGCAAGCACGTAGGCGCCGCCCAGTTCGCCCAGGACCAGCGGCCGGAAGCCGTGCGGATCACGCAGGCCGATAAGTTCGTCCTCAGCGAGGAGGAGCAGGCTGTAGGACCCCTGCACGTGCTGCAGGGCGTCCACGATCCGCTCATGGAGATTCGACATGCGGGACTGGGCGATGAGGTGGATGATCACCTCGCTGTCCATGGTCGACTGGAAGATGGAACCGTAGGCCTCCAGCTCGGCTTTCAAGATGCCGGCGTTGACCAGGTTGCCGTTGTGCGCAATGGCAAGGCTGCCCATGGCAAAATTGACGAGGATGGGCTGAATATTGATGCTGATGCTGTCGCCCGTCGTTGAGTAGCGGTTATGGCCTATGGCCGCGTGGCCGGGCAGCTTTTTGATGCGGTCCTCGGTGAAGATATCCGCGACAAGCCCCATGGACTTTTCGCAGTAGAGCTTCTTGCTGTCCGTGGACACGATGCCGGCAGACTCCTGTCCCCGGTGCTGCAGGGCGTACAGCCCCAGGTAGGTCAGGTTGGCCGCATCGGGGTGTCCGTATATCCCGAACACACCGCATTCTTCATGGAACTTATCGAACATGGCCATTGCACCAAAATTCCAAATTCCAAATCACAAATCCCAAATAAATTCCAATCTCCAATTGATCAATTGCCAAAACGTTTTGAATTTGGCGTTTGAAATTCGGAATTTATTTGTTATTTGGTGTTATTTGGAGCTTTATCTCCTTTTTTTGAAGACACGCTTGAATATATAGTCCACTTTCTTGATCGTATGCCTGAGCGAGAAGCACCCTTCGATCTCCTTTTCGGTCAGGTGCTTCCGGACATCGGGGTCGTTCATCAGGCGCTCGGAGAAGTCCCCTCCCTGTTTCCATACTTCCATGGCGTTCCGCTGCACGTAGCGGTATGCCGTTTCCCGGGAAAGGCCTTTTTCCACCAGCGCGAGCATCACCGTTTCGGAATGGAACAGGCCGCGCGACAGTTCCATGTTCCTCGCCATGTTCTTGGGATACACGAACAATTTGTCAACAAGGTTCGTGAACCGCGCTAGCATATAATCAAGCAGGATGGTGCTGTCGGGGATGATGATACGCTCTACCGAGGAGTGGCTTATGTCACGTTCGTGCCACAGCGCTACGTTCTCCATTGCCGCGAGCGAGTTGGACCTCACTACACGGGCAAGTCCCGAGAGATTCTCGGCGGAGATGGGGTTCCGCTTGTGGGGCATGGCGGACGACCCTTTCTGGCCTTCGGAAAAATACTCCTCGGCCTCGAGCACCTCGGTCCGCTGCAGATGGCGCAGCTCCACGGAAAACTTCTCGATCGATGAGGCGATGAGCGCGAGCGCGGTGAGGAATTCGGCATGCCGGTCGCGCTGGACCACCTGTGTTGCGACCGGTTCCGGCGCGAGCTTGAGCCTCTTGCAGACGTACCGTTCCACGAAGGGATCGATGTTGGCAAAGGTCCCCACGGCGCCCGAGACCTTCCCGACGCTTACCGCTGCCCGCGCCCGTTCCATGCGGTCAAGCGCCCTACCCATCTCCTCATACCACAGCGCCATCTTAAGCCCGAAGGTCACCGGTTCGGCATGGATGCCGTGGGAACGGCCGATCATGACCGTATCCTTGTGGGTAAAGGCCTTCTTTTTAAGGACCGCCCGGAGGCCCCGGATGTCGTCGATAATGATGTCCGCGGCGTTCTGCATGAGATACGCCAGGGAGGTGTCGAGGACGTCAGACGACGTGAGCCCCAGGTGGATGAAGCGTGAATCCGGTCCGACATGCTCTCCGACGGAGGTAAGGAACGCAATGACGTCATGTTTCACGATCTTTTCAAGGGCGTCGATCCGCTTGACGTCAAAGGCCGCCTTCTTTTTGATCGTGGCAAGTGACCGTGCGGGGATCAGACCCAGTTTAGCGTTGGCCTCACACGCCAGGACCTCCACGAGGAGCCATGCACGGTAGCGATTCTCCGGTTCCCACAAACGGGTCATTTCCGGCCTGCTATAGCGAGGTATCATCAGGTTCTCCTGTCAGTGATCGATCATGCCCGGACGGACCGGGACATCGCCTCGAACGATGCCGCATCAGGGGCGAGCAAGGCGATATCCAGCGCATGATGGCCCGCACCTTTTTCAAGTCCCTGCCGGACCGCGGTGAGATATTCCTCGCTCTGATCGTTCCTGAGCGGAAAGCAGTCCAATGCCGCACGCGTGACCCCGGCACCGACGATAATGGTCGCAGCCACTCGGGAGGCTTCGCGCAACCTCGCGGGGGTCATCTGCGACCGGGGTCCGAGCCCGACCATGAACACCTTGGGGGCGGGTATCTTTCCCTTCGTGGTCAACAAGGCGGCTTCCCCGAGGGCGCCGCGTATCTTGTTATGCATGAGAAGTTGAGTAAGGGCGCCGCACAGGATCCAGTCCAATGCGCCAGCCACCCCTTTCAGAGGTCGGATATCTTCGAAAAAACCGACGGCAACAGCTTCGGTCTCCAATTTCTTGATATCGTGCATGAGTACTTTCAGGACCAAGCTATTCCCTTTTCGCATCAGCGAAGGTCTTTTGCGTCCACCTTGCCTGCCATGCGGGCGACGCTGTCAAGGATACCGTTGACAAACGCGCCCGAATCGTCGGTCCCGTACTTCTTGGCAAGTTCGATGGCCTCGTTGATCGTAACGCTCAGGGGGATATCCATCCGATACAGGATCTCGTAGGCCGCCATGCGAAGCACGTTGCGGTCCACCGACGCCATGCGGTCAAGGCTCCAGTTCTTTGCGCATGCGAGGACCTTCACGTCGATGGCGCGAAGATGCTTGAAGGTCCCCTTGACGATCTCTTCGGTGAACTCCTTGACCTCATCATCAGGATTGTACTCCGTCCAGAACCGTTTCAAGAGCGTTGCTGTCGGCTTTTCCTTCCGGATGTCCAGTTGGAACAACAGCTGAAGGGCGTATTCCCTGGCCTTTCTTCTTTTCATTTATTTACCGCAGACAGAAACATGGGGGCGTTAAATTCCTTTATTCAGGTACAAATCAAATTCCAAGCAAAATGGCAAGAAAAATATCGCCACGAAGGCACTAACAGGCCAAAGAACGACTTGAATATTATCGAGTTGATCAAACCGCGAAATACTCTGGCATCTCTTCGTGCCCTCGCTTAGAAGCGCCTACTTTTGTTCGTGTCTTTCTCCGTCCCGCATCCACTAGTAATTGGTAACGGAGCGGGGGTGGCAAGTTCTGGTTCCGGTTTGTCCTGGTTAGGACAGCTGTTTCATCAGGTTGGACATCTCAATGGCAGATACAGCGGCGTCCCAGCCCTTATTTCCGCTTTTGGTCCCCGCACGTTCAACGGCCTGCTCGATGGTGTCGGTGGTCAGGACGCCAAAGACCACGGGGACCCCTGTTTCCATGGAGACCGCCGCTACGCCCTTGCTCACCTCGGCGCTTACATATTCAAAGTGCGGCGTTGCCCCACGGATGACCGCGCCCAGACAGATGACCGCGCTGTATTTCTTGGTCCTCGCCAGCTGCTGCGCAACAAGGGGGATCTCGTAGGCCCCCGGGACCCTGACCACCTCTATGTCCGCATCGGAGGCGCCGTGCCTCGTCAGGCCATCGACCGCTCCGTCCAGCAGCCGGCTGGTGATGAAATCGTTGAACCGTGCGGCGACGATACCGAACTTCAGCCCTTTCGCATTCAGATCACCCTGGATCACCTTTGGCATGAGAACCTCCGCGCAATTTTCGTATATTGGATTGAGGATATTGGATCTTAGTGTTCAATCCGCAATCCGCAATCCGCAATCCGCAATAGATTACACCTTCTCCAGCATGTGCCCCATCTTGCTCTTCTTAATCTTGAGATAGTGGACGTTCTTTGCGTGGGGATGCATCTCGATCGGCATCCGTTTCACGACGGTCAATCCATATCCCTCAAGGCCGACGATCTTCTTGGGATTGTTGGTAAGGAGCTTCAGCTTCCGCACGCCGAGGTCCCGGAGGATCTGGGCTCCAACGCCGTAGTCCCGGAGGTCGGCCTTGAATCCCAGGGCAAGGTTCGCCTCGACGGTGTCCTTGCCCTTGTCCTGTAGTTCGTAGGCCTTCAGTTTGCCTTCGAGCCCTATCCCGCGGCCTTCCTGCCGCATGTAGAGGATGATCCCTTTTCCTGCGTCGGCGATCATCTCCATTGCGTTATGGAGCTGTTCGCCGCAGTCGCACCGCATGGACCCGAAGACATCTCCGGTGAGGCACTCCGAGTGCACACGCACGAGAACATCGTCGTCCGGCTTGATGTCGCCCTTCACCAGGGCTATGTGGTTCAGGCCGTCGATATCGTTTGCGTAGAGGATCGCCGTGAACTCATCACCGTAGGCAGTCGGCAGCTTGGTCACCGCTACCCGGCGGACCAGGGACTCTTTTTTCACCCGGTAGGCGATCAGGTCCTTGACGGTAATGATCTTCATGTGGTGGGTCTTGGCAAACTCGATGAGCTGGGGGACCCGTGACATGGACCCGTCATCGTTCATGATCTCGCAGATCACCCCCGAGGGGTAGAGCCCCGCGAGCCGCGCCAGGTCGACGGAACCTTCGGTCTGGCCTGCGCGCTGCAGGACGCCTCCCGGCCGTGCCCTGAGCGGAAATATATGGCCCGGACGCGCCAGGTCCTCGGGTCCGAACTTGGGATTGATGGCTGCTTTGATGGTCGTCGCGCGGTCGGCAGCCGAGATGCCCGTAGTGACGCCCTTTTTCGCCTCAATGGATATGGTGAACGCCGTACCGAAGGACGATGTATTGTCCGTGGTCATCATCGGAAGCTGGAGATGCTCGACCCGCTCGGGCGTGAGCGAAAGGCAGATAAGCCCCCGGCCGTGCTTGGCCATGAAATTGATGGCCTCGGGCGTGACCTTCTCCGCGGCCATCGTCAGGTCGCCCTCGTTCTCCCGGTCCTCATCGTCCACCAGGATGACCATCTTCCCCTTCTTGATATCTTCCAGGGCCTCTTCGATCGTATTGAACTTCATTTTGCTGACCACCTTATTCCTGGAGTCCAGAACAATGCTTCATGCTGCTGTTCTTCCTTGACCCATGCCCCGTGACCATTTGAATTTATGCGAATCCGTTCTTCTTCAACAGGTCAAGCGAAACGCTCCCCTCTGCTTTTCCGGGGAGGAGCCGCTCCACATACTTTCCGATGATATCCGATTCCAGGTTCACGCTGTCACCGGCCGCCTTGAAACCCAGCGTGGTAAGTCGTGCCGTATGGGGGATCATGGCGATGGAAAATCCCGCCCGGTCCACGTCCGCCACCGTCAGGCTGATGCCGTCGATGGCGATCGAGCCTTTTTTGATGACGTATCGGAGAACCGTTTCGGGTGCATCAAAGAAGATGCGCCAGCCGTTGCCCTCATCGCGCTTCTCGCGGAGGCGGCCCACAGCGTCCACGTGGCCGCTCACCAGATGGCCGCCTATCCGTGCGGAGAGCTGAAGGGCCCGTTCGAGGTTCACCCGCGCGCCCGCCTTGAGCTCCCCGAGGTTCGTGACGCGGAGCGTTTCCACCGCAACATCGGCGGAGAACTCGTTCCTGCCCATCTCGACCACGGTAAGGCACACACCATTGACGCAGATGCTGTCGCCGAGGGCCGTGCCCTCCAGCACCGTTGCTGCTGACAACGAGAGACGGGCGGCGCCGGCTTCCCGCCGGAGCGCTTTCACGGTACCCATCTCTTCAATGATCCCGGTGAACATTCTGTTGTGCTCTTATTTCAAGAGGGGGAGAAGGACGATCTCGATCCTGCGGTTCTTCGCTTTATCCTCATCCGTATCGTTCGTAGCGACGGGCTGGTACTCCGAGTAGCCGGTGGCCGAGAGCAGCTTCGGGTCGATGCCGCCCTCCTCCTGCAGGTACCGCGTGACCTGCGTGGCGCGGGCTGCCGACAGCTCCCAGTTCGTCGGGTATTTGGTCTTGATGGCGCTGTAGATCCTCACGTTGTCCGTGTGGCCCTCTATCTGGATACGCTTGTCCTTGATGTCCTTCAGGATCGTAATGACCTTGTCGAGGACCTTCTTGCCTTCCTTGCTGACGTCTGCGCTGCCCGAGGCAAACAGGATCTTGTCCACCAGGGTCATGGTCAGGCGGTCCTTCATCTCCTTCAGCTGGATCTGGCCGTCCTGGATCTCCCGTTCGAGCTTTTTCTGAAGGTCCTGGTAGGTCTGCGTTGCCTTCTCAAGTTGTTCTGCCTTCTGAGCCTTGGCTGTCAGTTCGTTGACGGTGGTCTGAAGGGACTCCTTGTCCTTCTTGAGAGAGTCCGTCTCTGCCGTGAAGACCTTCACCTGGTTCTTGCATATGTTCGAATGGACCGTTAGATCGTCACGCTGCTTCGCACAATCCGCAAGATCGCTCACCACCTTGGCATGCTCTGCCGTCGGAACGCCGCAGGCGTTCACGAGGAACAACAACGCAACAAACATTGGGAAAATCAGCGGTTTTTTCATGCGAGGCTCCTTTGTGAAAGAGGTAAGGCAGGCCGTTTTTTAAGCACGGTTATAATAACGGTAGGATGGTTCAAAGTCAAGAATATTTGTGGTAAATAGCGGAGTTACAGTGGTACAGCATGTCACATTCTTTCAAAACAGGGTATGCAGACGGATTTTCCACCCGTCACCCGTGCACGAGACTCCATGAAACGCTCGCCGCATATCGCGCACCGCACCGATGCCCTGATCCTGGCCGGGGACGGCAGTGGTGAGGATGCCGGTTCGATCGTAAGAAATTCCTTGTCGTCAGCTCGCAGGATCGCGGCGGTCTTTTCAATCTTGAACTCCTCCAGTTCCCGGGACACATCCTCTCCTGCGTCCTGCCGCTTTCTGAGTTCGGGATAGCGGGAATCATTCTCGAACCCACGGTAGTTCTCGGAGATGCGTATGCCCGTGCCGGACCTTCGATTGAAAAAGGTGTAGACATGCTTGCCATAGTCGCGGAAGACGAGATTCCCTTTCCCGAAAGTGCATCCCGTGACGAACTGGATCGCGTCGGCAGCGCAGGAATCGTTCTCCACAACGGCGACCAGTTCCTCGTCCTGGGGCCGCTCTGCGTTGAGCTCTTTGAGCGCGGCCTTTGCCACGCGGTATCCCAGGGCGAGGCCCGGGCAAAGGTGGCCATGGAACTGTATCGCTTCACGAAGGTCGTCAGCATATCGATCTTGCATCTAGGACTCCTTGTCTTTCCATCTTACGCGCAACGAAGTTGAGATGTTGGGAAGTTGGGAACTTGGGTAAATGCTCATCGCTACGCTGCCGGACTTCTTACCTTCCCACCCTCTCAACTTCCCAACTTCGTTACTTTCTCAGCACCAGTTTCGCCGCAAGGATCGCCCTGGCGCGCTTCAAATGGCCTTGCACCGACGCGCTGTCATCGATGGCGAGGTGTATCTCCCGGGCGATCTCCTCCTCGCCGGCGATGCTCGCCTTCTGCGCCCATTCACGATAACTTTCCACGTGGGATGCATCATGCTCGATCCAATGGTCGAGCATCATCTGAAGTTTTTTGAGGTCTTCGTTACCGTGTGGTGATCGTTCGTGTTCGTGGCCGTGTCCATGGCTGTGTGAATGTCCCTTATGCATATCGTCCTGTGCGCCTCCGTTCATGTGGTAATGGCCAAAGTGGCCGTGCCGGTGCACATGCGCTGTGCCTCCATGCTTATGCGCATGCTCATGGATCAGGTTCACCGACAGAAGCAGATCTTCATTCCGGAGGACCTCGTCTATGGGGCCGTCCCCTGCCAGCGTGTGGTCCTCGGAAAATACAATGGCCCGCTCGGCTATGTCCACGGCGATGGCAAGATCATGGGTGGCGGTGATGATGGTCTTGCCTTTCTGATGGAGACCCTGGAGCAGCTCTATGAGCCAGACCTGGGTCCGGGGATCGAGCCCGTTCGTCGGTTCGTCCATCAGGAGCACATCAGGGTCCGTGGCGAGGCTCGAGGCGATGGCGACCTTCTTCTTCTGGCCGTCCGACAGCGTGTGCGGAGCGCGATCACGAAGGTCCTGGATACGCAGTGTTTCGAGCAGGCCGTCGACGATGTCCCTCACCTGCTCCTGGGAAAGGCCGAGCTGCAGCGGACCGAAGGCCACATCCTCCCATACCGTCGGGGAGAAGAGCTGGACATCGGGGTTCTGGAACACGAACGCGACCTTCTTCCGGAACTCCTTCCCGAATTCCCGCCCCTCCAGCGCGTGCTCCGTGAGCACGGTCCCGAAGGCCCGGACCTCGCCCTGCTGGGCGAACACCAGGCCGTTCAGCAAGGCCAACAGCGTCGATTTGCCGGTTCCGTTCGCGCCGAGGATCACCGCTCGCTCGCCCTGGTGGAACTCGACGGTCATGTCACGGACCACCGGTGCGGAGCGCAGGTAGGAATAGCTGACGTTGTTGAGGCTGAGCAGCGGCATTATCTGAACAGTCCCCTTTCGAATGCCAACAGGACAGAGCCGAGGGTGATGATCGCAACCAGCCAGACGTGATCGATCGTGGACGTGCGAAAGCGATCGAGCGTAATGATCTCTCCATGGTACCCGCGGGAGAGCATGGCCAAATAGATATCGTTGCTCATCTCGACCGACCTTCTGAAGATCACGCCGATGCGGGAAGCGACCCAACCGCGCTCCCCGGACGCTGAGAGGGCGTGGATGGTCCTGCTCTTTCTCGCCCGGTACATATCCTGGACGAGCCGGAGAAAAACGAAGAGATAGCGGTTCGTCATACTCAGCGTCATGACGAAGATCCGGGGGACCAGCAGGGCCCGCAGACCTGCGAAGATGTCCGGCCAGCGCGTTGTCATGGTGAGCAGCACAGCGAAGGACAGCGAAGCTCCTACCCGGGCGATAAAGACGATGCCGCCCCAGAGCCCCTGCCGGGTGACCGCGATCTCCTGCGGGAGGACATAGGGCCCCCAGGTGTACGAACGCTCGAGCGTGACGACCACCCACAGCGGCTCGCCCGGGGTCACGATATTGAGGAGCGCCGGGAGCGCGATAGCGGCGGAAACGAGCGGGACGATGAACCAGACGCGCACCAGGTAGAGGCCAGGCGGTATGCGGGAAGCAACGGCAAGGACGACCGCGGCGCCGGAAAGGCACCATAACGAGAGGGGCAAATGCAGGAAGCTGATCAGGACGAGCAGGAACAGGAACGTGAGCAGCTTGATGCGGACATCAAGTGACTGCAGCAGCCCCTTCATCCGGGCATGTTCTTCGGAGAAGAAGGACCGCTCGGCCACCTGCGCGACGGCCAGAAGCGTTTTATCAAGGAATCTCGTTCGTGTCATGACGGCCACCGGGAAGATCAGGTCCTGTCGGACCGGTCGGTCCGGTCCTTGCGCGTCAGAAGTTTTGTAAGAATATACATGGCGCCGGCGGTAAAAGCAATTCCGATGACCCCTGCCAGGACGTATCCCAGGCTTTCTCCCAGCAGCCCGCTGCTCTGGCCCGGTAGCGCGTAGTCGGGCAGGGGCGCCTTCCATCGGTCGGCCAGGCGCTTCATCCCTGCGGGGACGTACCCCATGATCGTTCTGATCTCATCAGTGCCCCACTCGCCCCAGGCCCCGCCGGCGCCGAGCCACTTTGGAACGATCACGCCGAGCGGTGAAAGGAGCGCCAGGATTCCGATCGCGATCCACAGTCGCCGTACTGTTGACATGCCGGTTGATGTGCGCCGTTCATTCCGCATTCCGTATTCCGCACTCCACACTGATTTACCCCAGCATCTCCGGATCGTTCTTCTGGAAGTACCTGATCACAAGCGCCGTCACCGCAGCCTCCACGAAGCCGAACAGGAAGAGATGCTCCAGCGCTACGGCCGGCACCGCGATGGAAAGCGGGAACGGCGAATAGAGCGGCTGTCCGTCCGGCGTATGCTCGAGCAGCGGCTGGATGCCGAGCTGCACGGCGGTAAGCAGGGCTGACAGGTTCAGGCTCACGTATGCCCCAACCGCCGCGCCCAGCCAGCGGCGCGCGCTCTGTACGCCGGCCGCGCCGGCGACGACGCGGTACACGCCGTATCCGGCGAACACGCCCGCAACGGCCATGTTGAAACAGTTCGCGCCGATCGCCGTGATCCCCCCGTCGCCGAACAGAATGGCCTGAATGATGAGCGCGACCGATACGGCGATGAGCGCCGCCCACGGGCCGATCAGGACCGCGATGAGCGTGGCGCCGGTCGCATGACCGGTGGTGCCACCGATGATGGGGATGTTGAACATCATGATCACGAAGCTGAAGGCCGCGCCGATCGCCAGGAACGGCGCCTGCTTCGCCTTCAGCGTCCTGTTCAATTTCCAGGAAGCCGCGGCCCAGAACGGGAGCGTGACGGCATACATTGTGCCGTACGTGGCAGGGCCCAGATAACCGTCAGGGATATGCATTCCTGCCTTCCTCCATGGACACATTCTCGACGACAAAAATGTACTTAGAACCGCATCGTTACGCCGGCAAGCAGCGTGAGATCGGTCTCCGCGTCGTTCAAGCCGCGTTTGACCCCGAAGGAAAGATCGAGGTCATCGTTCACTCCGTAGATGACCCCAACCAGCCCGAACGCGGGGTCCTTGTCAATTGCCTTGTCCCTGTTCTTCTCCATGCCCATATTCGCTGCGAGCTTAAGGTGTTTGACCACTTCGTAGGTACCGGCCAGGGAAACGTGCCAGATATCCTTTTCCTCGCCAGCCTTGTTCTCGTTCTTGATATAGCCGAGGTTCAGAAAGAGCGCCGCCGGCTCGAACTCCTTCGTGGCGATCAGATATACGCCGTAGCCGGCCTTGCCCGTTCCGAGCTCCTTGTTTTCATCGCCGGTGGGAATGGTAATGGCCGGCTTGACCGCGAAACATAAACCATCCTTCTCGAAGAACCGCCATTTCGCGCCGACCGAAACGTCCGCAATGCCACGCTCGCTGCCCAGGACGTCACCATCGGTCTTCGCCCGCCACCAGGCATAGGGCGTCTCAACGAACACATCAAGGGCCTCGGCGGCTCCATAGGTCAGGTTCGCCACCAGTCCGCTCCCGACCGTCCTCACCGTCGATCCGGCATCGGCAATCCTGTCCTTCCCGTACGAAGCGTTCACTTCGAACTGGTACTTTCCTTTCCCCTGCGTTCCGTCATCATCGGTGATGAGCGGATGCATTGCCCGGGATACGACCGGCACTGCGACCAGCATGATGACCACCATGATACCTGCCAATCTGCGCATGGCCACCTCCTGAAGGTTCCGGGTCTTGTCCCGTGAGCTCACGCGAGCTCCTTGCCGGTCGTTGTCATCGTCAATTTCCCGTGCTTGACGCCCCGCGTACCGATCAGACGGTCGGCGATCTTTTTGATGTCCTGGCCCTTCCCTTTTACGACCAGTACCTCAAGACAGTTGTGGGGATCAAGATGAACATGGAGCGCGGAAACGATCTGGTGAAAGGACTTATGCTGCATGTCCGTGAGCGCGTGTTCCAGTTCACGGGTGTGATGATTGTAGACGATGGTGATGGTACCCACGGTCTCCTGGTCTCCCGCTTCCCACTCCTCTTCGACCAGTTTTTCGCGTATCAGGTCCTGAATGGCAGAGGACCGGCTGGCATATCCCTTTTTTGCATTAAGGGCGTCGAACTTCTTGACCAGGGAACTGTCGATGGACATGCCGAAACGGGTGATGCCGGCCATACCGCCTCCGTGTTACTATTTTAGTATTAAGTAACACTCACCTCCGTAAATGTCAAGCGGTTTCTTCAAGTGAGCAGCACTGCGACAGGCATGCACACTATCTCACGGGGCAGCCATCCCGGGATAATCACCTTGACAAGCACTCATGCGTCTGTTAATTTTAACCATTGATCCTGAGCAATCGCATGCGAATTACACCGATCACCATAGACAGTTAAGGAGGTTCTCATGAAAAAGATCACCATCGCAGTCCTGCTGGTCCTCAGTATGTCCATTCCGGCCATGGCAGCGACCGAGCTCGCCCTGCCGCCCACATTCGGGCAGGAACAGTTCAAAAGCCTGAGCAGGGACCTTGGGCTTGCCATCAGTTACGTCCCCCTGGCCCCTGCCGAACCGCTGGGCGGTGTGTTGCCCCATGTCGATGCGGGCGTCGAGGTGACCATGGTCCAACTGGACACGAAGCAGACCTATTGGAAGGACATTGAAACGTACATCGGCAAGGACATTCCCGATTCCCTGCCCTTTCCGAAGTTCCATATCCAGGTCGGTCTGCCCGTGATCCCTATTGATCTGGGCTATGTCTATGCCAGTGTACCGGGCACGAACATAAAGTATATGGGTGGCGAGGTCAAATGGGCCATTCTGTCGGGCAGCGTCGCCACGCCGGCCGTCGCCATCCGGGGCGCCTATACAAAGCTCTCAGGCGTGACGGATCTCGACATCAATACGAAGTCCCTTGACCTGTCCATCAGCAAGGGGTTCCTCATGTTCACGCCCTATGCAGGCTACGGCATGGTCTGGATCGAGAGCAAGGAGAAGAGCACCAATCCGCTCATCAACTTGAAGGACGAGAGCCTCACCGAGGGCAAAGGGTTCGTCGGCGCGAAGATCACGTTCTTTCCGCTCCTGAACCTCGTCGTCGAGGCCGATTTCGCCAAAGTGAACTCCTACTCGGCGAGACTGAACCTGCATTTCTAGAACGCAGGACCTGACCGTTCACGGCCCCCGGCGCATCGCGACGGGGGCCTTTTTGTTCCTCCCCTTCTTTCTTGCCCCCGGAAAGTCCTTTATGGTATATTCCAGCCGTGAAACCGAAGATCGATGCTCTGATACTGAAAGTTGCCGGCAACAGCATTGACGGTGCCGTCGACGAGGTCGCTGCAGAACTTCCCGTCAGGCTGGTCCTGAACAATGAACCGCTCGTGACGCTGCTCTGCACGCCCACCGAGCTTGAAGAGCTCGCGGTCGGATTTCTGCTCTCTGAGGGTCTGCTGCACGACCGGTCCTCCCTCAGGAAGCTGGCCGTGTCGGGCGCCGGGCCGTCCGTCGAACTGGAGATCGCCGGCCTTCCGAAGGGATGGGAAAAGCAGTTTGAAAAACGCACGATCTCCTCGGGATGCGGCAAGGGCATCACCTTCACGAACTACGACCGCACGAAGGACCGGAAAATCGACACGGGCGGTCCCGTGATGACGGTCGGCGCGATCCGCGACCAATTAGCCAAATTTCGCACCATCTCGGCCCTCTACCTGGAGACCGGCGGCGTCCACAGCGCGGCCCTGTCCGATGGGAAGGATATTCTGTTCTTTTCCGAGGATATCGGCAGGCACAATGCAGTGGACAAGCTGATCGGAAAGGCGTTCCTGAAGGGGGTATCCATTGAGAACAAAATCCTGTTCACCAGCGGACGGGTGACCTCGGAGATCGTGACGAAGGCGGGCAGGAACCGCTTCCCCATCCTCATCAGTCGCGCGGCAGCGTCCTGCATGGCGATCAGTTACGCCGAGGACATGGGCATCACGCTCGTCGGCTTCGCCCGGGGCGACCGGATGAACATCTATACGTGGCCGAGCAGGATCAGGATGTAAGCAGTGCGGAGTGCGGAATGAACGGCAGGATGTAACGATGCAGTGCTCAAGCACATCAATGGATATTCATTTCGATCTCGCTCCTATTCTTATCGTTTTCCTCTGAGTCCCCGCTTAGAAGCGCCTACTTTTGGCTGCGGTAAGAGCCTTTCTGCTTTTGACGTATCCTCTTATCTTGCCGCTAATATCCTGTTCAAATAGATCTCGAACGCCGCACAGGGCATGGTGATCTGCCTCCGCTCCAGCACTTCAGGCCGCAGCTCACCGATGTATCCGAGCTCGATCGCTCCGGCGATGACCTTTCCGCATCTTCCCGGGAGGAAGAACGGACTCTCCGCCGGCTCCAGCCGGTACTCGACGCCGAGATAATACAGCAGCACATCGAGCGTCGAATGCATCTCCGAGAAGTTCGCCGTAGGGTGGGCGATAAGGGCGGCAAGGTTCAGGTCCGTCCGTGTGCCCATGTTCGCCGACCTGTCGAGGACCGCGACCTCGCCCGCTTCGAAGGTCCGGTGCGGATAGAACGCCTTGGAACTCGCCGCCTCGACGTTCAGGAGCGACGGCAGCACGCGGTTCCTGAGCACCGAGTAGGCCAGGGACATGACATTGTCCACTTCCACCAGGTCTTCCCCCGCGGCCAGCCCGTCCGCCAGCTCTTCCCGGGAGCAGAGAATGTTCGACACGAATTCCTGAAAACCCGCGCCGACCATGTGGCCCCGCACGTTGTCCGACAGGATCTCGATCTTCGAAAGTCCGCCCACGGTGGACTCCCGCGGCATGACCGGTTCGAAGGAGTCGTAGCCCCTGCTGATGGCGTAATCCTCCACCATGTCCATGGGGTGCATGATGTCATCGCGATAGGGCGGATAGGTGATCGACAATCCGGTCTTCGACCCTTTGACCTTGTGTCCGTATGCGGTCAGCCTCTTTTTGAGATCGGACACGGTGACGTCCTCCCCCAGGGCCTGGGAGAACTTCGCGAGGGACAGTTTGATCGTTGCCGGAGCGTCATAGGGGCACGTGACACGGGTCCCCTTATCCGTTGCGTAGGGATACGCGACCAGCACCGGATCGATCTCGGCGCCGCGGTCGTAGAAGTTCACGGCAAGGATGTTCAGCGTGAGCGCCACCATCCGCTGGTCCGTCCCGGTCACCTCGACGAGAACGTTCCGCGTGTTCGTCTTCACCTCGCCGATCTCGGTGCTGTTGATGATGGGCGGGAAGGACAGTATGCGGTTCATGCTGTCGATGAGGACCGGGTACTTTTTGAAGGGCTTTACGATGCCGCCGTACTGGATGCCCTTGGGGTGCCGTTCGAGGATCTGGCCGAGCGTGAGCTTTTCGTCCATACCGAGGGGTGTGAACGACAGTTCGTCAGGACCGGCGAGACGGTAATCGATGGGGAAGGCGATCTTGTCCATCTCGTAGATGCCGATGGAGACGGTGCTCCGCTGCCGGCCGAATATCTCCGCGAGCTTGTCCTGGCTCTGGATCATCTGGGCTAGGACATCGTCGTTCATCCTGATGCCGAAGGCGATGCAGGCGGCGATATAGGGGCGGACCGCCTTCATGTCCTTCGCTACCTTGATGACGCGCGTCGCCTTATGCCCCGGCTTGAAGAAAGAATACTCCTCCGGCTTGCCGGTCAGAGCAACGCGTATCTGGCGCGCGACGCCCTCGGCGCACCACAGGTCGGGCCGGTTGCTGTCCGACAGCTCCACCTTCAGGCCGTCGGTCCCGGCGTTGTACTCCTTCAGCTCCGCCTTGGCCAGCATCAGGTGCTTTTCAAGCGCTTCGACGGACAGCTTCCTGCCGATGAGCGAATCGAGGTCTTTTTTCTTTATATCAATAGTTGGCATTGTGAATTCAGGGTTCAGGGTTCAGTATTCCTACTGTCTCCTGACTTCTGGCTACTGGCTCCTACTTGTTCAGCTGTATCTTCTTCGTTCTGACAAAGTCAAGGTCCCGCGAGAACAGGTCCCGGATGTCCTTTATCTCCATGGCGATCATGGCCATGCGGTCCAGGCCGAGCCCCCAGGCGATCACCGGAACATCGACGCCGAGCGGCAGCGTCACTTCAGGCCGGAAGATGCCGGCACCGCCCAGTTCCATCCATCCCAGATCGGGATGCTTCACGTGGAGCTCGACCGACGGTTCGGTGAAGGGGAAATAGGCGGGCCTGAACTGGAACTCCTTCGCCTTGGCGACCTCCCGGCCGAAGAGCTTCAGAAGTCCGAGCAGGGTCGTGAAGTTGATGTCGCTGCCCAGGACGATCCCTTCCACCTGGTTGAAGTCAGGGGCGTGGGTAGCGTCCACCGAGTCATAGCGGAAACATCGTGCGATGGAAAAATATTTCCCGGGGACCTTCGGCCCTGCCGCCATCGTCCGCGCGGATACCGCGGTCCCCTGGCTGCGGAGGATGAGCCGCTTGGCCCGCTCCACGTCGAAGGCGTACCGCCAGCCGCTGGACCCGGTCTTGCCGCCGTCCTTGTGCGCCGCGGCCACCTGTTTCCCGAAGGGTGATTCGATCTCCCGGCACCGGGACGGTTCCTTCACGAAGTACACGTCATGGATGTTCCGGGCGGGATGGAACTGCGGCATATACAGGGCGTCCATGTCCCAGAACTCGTTCTCCACGAGGGGCCCGCGCATCTCCTCGAAACCCATGCTGACGAACTGGTATTTGACATAGTCGAGGAACTCCCGGTAGGGATGCTTCCTGCCGATGCTTGCCCGGGGCGGGCTGAGCGATATGTTGTAGGCCCGGAACCGGACATTCTTCCAGGCGCCCTGCTTCAGCATCTCCGGCGTGAGCGCCGAGGCCTCCTCGGTCACCGCGCCCCTTTCACGTAAAAGGCGCAGGACATCCTTCCCGTCGGGCGTGAGGCTGTAGGTGCGGTTCTTCTTCTCGGTGATCCTGAAGATCCCCTTGCCCTTGCCGCGCTTGTGAAAATTCTCCTGGATGACCGCCTGTGCCTCAGCCGAAATATCCGGCCAGGCGAGCGACGCGTCCGCAGGGACATCTTCAATGACCTTGCCCACGAAGAGATACCTGCCGGCATCGGCATCGGGATTGAGCCGCAGCTTCCCGCCCTCGACGATACTGATGACATTGCTCGCCTTGAGCGATCCCGTCGCTGAACTCACCTCCGACGGGTCCATGCCCCAGGTCTGGATGATGTCCTTGACCGTGAACTGCTTGCCCTCGCGGAGAGCCGTAATGATCCGGATCTCCGGGGTACCCTTCTCCCGGTAATCGGCCCCGGTCTCGGTGAGGGTGACGGATGTAGTGACCGTCTCGCCGGTGACCGCGATCAATCCTTTGGCGGTCAACCACCCCGTAGCCATGTCGAGGCGCGATTCGTCCAGGCCCGAGATGGCGATGATGTCGGAAGCCGACAGGCTCCCGGATCGGGAGAAGCTCAGCAGAAGCTTGTTCTCGAGGGGATGGAAGCTTTCAATAAGTTTGTTCTGTTCGGACGGTGTCATAAGGGGGAAATGCCCGGTGCGCTCTGCAGTATCGAGATAAAATCCGCGGCATCGGCCGCGCTCGTGGGGCTAAGATTACTGATATAACAGGGCTTTGTCAAGGGAAAACCGGTTGACCTGCAGGATGAACTGTGTTAGTGTTGCCGCTATGGCAGCGATCAACATGAAGCCGGTATTGGTGCATACCATCCTGTGCGACGACGTCCGGCAGGAGATGGGCGGCAAGTTCAGCCTCATGGGGCTGTTCGAGTCGATCTCGGCCGTCTCCTTTCCGGCCGTCCACCCGCGGTTCGCGATCATGAACGAATGGACCGGCGGGCGAGGCGAGTTCACGGCAAAGATCCGGCTCCTTGCGCCGGACCGGAAGACGGTCATTTCCGAATCCGACGCGAAATTGGCGCTGTTCAACGAGACCCAGCATCACCGTGACATTTCGCTCCGGTTCAATACGACCTTCCCCGCGCCGGGCACCTACTGGATCGAGATGCTCCTCGACAACGAGCAGATCGCCCTGGTCCCCCTCCCCGTTCAGCAGATCAACCAGCAGACGGTGCATTGATACCGGAAGCTGGGAAGGTGGGAAGTTAGGAAGCTACGAGGATCGTTTTTTCCGTTTCCCTCTCACCTTCTCAACCTCTCAACTTCCGCCCTTCACTCCGCCGTAATGAAACCGTCAATGCCTTCCTTCGACTTCAGTTCCTTCGCCAGTTTTTCGGCCGACTGTTTGTTCGAGAAGCTCCCGATCCGCACGCGGAACCATTTCCCTTTGTCAGCAAGGTCCGTCGCCACGACGAACGCCGCGAATCCCTTCTTCTTCATGTTCCGCGCTTCATCGTCCGCCATCGCCTTCTCGGGATAGGACCCGACCTGGATCGTGTAACGGAGCTTCGACGCCACGCTCTTCGCTGGTGCCGGCTCTTTTTTGGCGGTTTGGGGCCGCGGTCTTGCTGCGAGAGGCTTTACCTGAGGCGCCGCCGGCCGCTCGGCCTTCACTTCGGCCGGTTTTGCCGATTTCTGTTTTGTCGATCTTCCTTCTTCGGCAGGAGGCCCCTCCTGTTCTTTTTTTGGCGCCGCGGTCTCCTCGGTCTTCTGTTTCGGCTTAAGCTCGATGGAAACGGTCTTGTCCCCTTTTTCCGTCAGGGTCTTGTAGAACGTGAAATCTTCCTTCTTGGGCAGATACTGAGAGACCATGTCGGGCAGCGCCGGCGGTTTCTCGGTTGAAGCCGACTGCCTGCCCTGTTCCCGCCCGACGAAGTAGCCCGCGATGAACACACTGATGATCACCACGACCCCTGCCGGTATGAGAAATACCTTTGATATGATGCCGCCCCGCTGATTGTTCATTGTTCTCCCTGTATCATCCTGACGCACGGCCGTCAAATGACGAGCATCGCGTCGCCGTAACTGTAGAACCGGTATCCCTGTCCGATCGCCGTGCGATACGCCTGCAGCGTGTTCTCCCGTCCCGCGAACGCGGCCACCAGCATAAGGAGCGTCGATTTCGGCAGATGGAAGTTCGTGATCATTCCATCAACGACCCGGAACCGGTAACCCGGATGGATGAAGAGCTCCGAGGTCCCTTCCCCCGCGCGGACGGTCCCATCTGCCTGCGCCGACGTTTCAAGCGTCCGCACACTGGTGGTGCCCACGGCGATGATACGCCTGCCTTCGGACCGCGCACGACCGATCCGCTCTGCCGCCTCGTTCGGGATACTGAAGCGCTCAGGATGCATGCGGTGTTCGGCGATATTCGTCGCGCGCACCAGCTGGAACGTTCCCGGGCCGACATGGAGCGTGATCATGGTGGTCTCAACGCCGCGGTCCCGGAGCCTCTGCAGCAGCGCCGGGGTAAAATGCAGCCCCGCCGTCGGTGCTGCCACGGCTCCTTCCGAGCGGGCATAGACGGTCTGATACCGTCCGACGTCCCCTGCCGCGGGCTCCCTCTTGATGTAAGGAGGAAGCGGCGTCCTGCCTAGCTCATCGAGCCTCGCCCGGATGTCCGGAACACCGAGGAACCGGACCATCTTGACGCCTTCCCCTGCCTCGCCAACGACCTCGGCCTCTATCCCAGCCGCAACAACCGCCCGTTTTCCCGCATCGATCCCGCCCCGGACCAGGGCGTGCCAGAGGTTGAGCCCTTTCTCTTCGAGCAGAAATATCTCCGCCCTGCCGCCGCCCGTCTTTTTCGCCGGAATACGGCAGGGAAATACCTTCGTATCGTTCAGGACCAGGAGATCACCGGGGACGAGCATCGTTTCGATATCGGCAAAGACGCGGTGGCTTACTGCGCCGGTCCTCCGCTCCAGGACAAGCAGGCGAGACCGATCGCGGTCTTCGGCGGGAGTCTGCGCGATGAGGTCATCGGGAAGGTCGAAATCGAAATCGGAGAGTTTGAGATGTTCGGAAACAGGCGACGTCATGGGCAATAGTACCATAACGTCCTGGCAGGATAAAGAGAAATCATTGATCGCCGGAGAGGATGACATGCATCATGAGGGACGATAATGAATGATAGACGAGTAGCTGCAGGACATACCGCCAGATGGACCTATTCCAGAGAGTTCTTCCAGCTTCTCTCGAACTCCTGGGAGGATATTGAGAGCGCGGTGGAGATCGCGCGAGAGGGGTCGGCGCCTGAAGACAGCTCTTCAAGCACCATTTTGACGCGGTACATGCCGTAGCGGTCGACCATGTGTCGGACGGCTGAAAGGCTGAGCAGGTAGGCATAGGAAGCCTGCGGGCCGCTCAGCCCCAGAAAGGACCCTTCCAGTTCAGGAAGCGCGGGGAGTTTCCCCGCCTTGGCATATTGCCGGAGCATCTCCTTCTGGCGCGAGCCTACTTCCCTGCCCTCGAAGTACTGAGCCAGCCCTTCGTTCAGCCAGGTGGGCACGCGGCGGGGAGTGATGGCGCGGACCACGGCATGGGTGTATTCGTGGAGCAGCAGCCTCCGCAGCCCGGGCGTCTCGTGCTCGATGCCGCCGATGGGGATGCGTATCTTGCCGTCATAGATGCCGCCGCTCCAGCCGGGGGCGTCGGTCACATCCTGAAACTGCTGGTTCGAATAGAGGATGACCGCGATCTCGTGGTCGGGATAATAGGACAAGGCCCTTCCCACCTCACCGTACGCGTCCTCCAGGATGCGAAGGATGATCCTGCCTGCTTCGATCTTTTCCCGCCCTTCGTACTTGACGGAAAAATGGCTGTTGACGTCACGGTTAAAGTCCTGCTCCGTCCGGTGTTCGCGGCGGATCCGCTCCAGACGGCTCTTGAGCGCGCTGTTCGTCGGATCCAGTTCCAGGGCCTTTTCCCAATACGCTGCTGCGGCCGCCAGATCGTCCCTGCGCTGAGCCATCTCCCCGAGGACCTGGTACGCGGTCTTCTCCCGGGGGTCCAGTTCCAGAACGCGCTTGAGCTCACGTTCCGCGATACGGTCGTCCTTCAAGTGGAAATTGGCGATGCCCAGTCCGAGATGCGCGGCAGGGTCGGCATCGTAGTACTTCACCGCATCTTCAAAGGCGTCGCGGGCGCCCCGATGATCACCCTGCTTGAGGCGTTCAGATCCGGTCATCACCAGACGGTTGTAGGTGTTCCGCTCGGCGGACTGGGCGTGAACAGCGACCGGCAGACCGGCAAGGACAAAACAGAACACGATTACTATATGAATTGAACGAAACATCAACAATATTTTCCCCCGGGATAAACGATGTCTTTCTCGTGTTTCTGCTTGTGAAGTGAAGTTCCTTGACCCTTGACCTTGCCCCTTGACCCTTGACCCTTGACCCTTGACCCTTGACCCTTGAACCCTTGACCTAATCCTTCATCACCTTAACGTACACCCGACGGTCCCTCGGGCCATCGAACTCGCAGTAGAAGATCGACTGCCACGTACCGAGAGCGAGCCTTCCCTCATCGACCATGACCGCCTTCGATACGCCGACGATCGTCGATTTGATATGGGCCGCTGAGTTCCCCTCATGGTGGCCATAATTGTCGTCAAACGGGATCACCTTGTTCAGTTCCTTCAGGATATCGCGCCCCACGTTCGGGTCCGTATTCTCATTGATCGTTATACCCGACGTCGTGTGCGGCACATAGACGTAGCACAGACCCGACCTGATCCCGCTCTCGGTCACCAATCTCTGGACTCCCTGGGTTATATCCACCAGTTCGGTCTTGGCATTTGTCTTAACGCGCAATTGTCTGATCATAAATGTCTCCTGCCCTTTAAGCTTCTCCCTCAGGTGTTTTATTTCAGCTGTCGTCTGTTGTCTGTAATCTGTTGTCTTACTTCTTACTTCTGTCTTCTGCCCCTGACCTTACCCTACCCCCCGACCACAAATGCCTCTTCCCTGCCTTTGCTCCGGGGGTCTTCGAAGATCGGATAGATCATATGGGTGCTCAGAGAATGGATGCGCGCAAAGTTGCCGATAATGTCCAGATGAATGTGGCTTGTCTCAATGGACTCACGGAGGCCCTTGCGCAGGCGCTCCAGGTGCGCCTGGGTGAGATCCCGTTCCAGGCTATCCAGTTCCTCCTTGTTCCTGAGGACCCTGCGTCCAAGATCGCCGTCGCTGGTCGTGAACGCGGAGATCGCCAGATCGAAATTCTCGACGACCTTCTTGTGATAGCCGATGATCTCGTTGATGCCCTCTTCCGAGAACATGAGCCCCTTGTTTATGCGTTTGAGGGCCAGCGGCATGATATTCCGGTCGACGATGTCGCCGATGCTTTCCAGGTCGCGGCTCGCCTCGAGCAACGCAACCGCGCGACGTGACTGGACCTCCGTAAGCGACGACGAAGAAAGGCGCGTGAGGTAGAGGCGGATCTGGCGGTCCAGGATGTCGACGAGGTTGTCCTTGTCCCTGATGGCGGTGATCATTCCCTGGTCGTCCACCTGCAGTACCTTGATGGAGTCGATCAGCATCTCGCGCACCAGGTCCGATTCACGGAGTGTTTCCCGTGTCGCCTGCCCCAGCGCCAGGGAGGGGGTCCCGAGGACATGGTCATCGAGATACCGGGGGCCGAACTTCTTTTCCTCCGGGGAATCCGGCACGAGCTTGACCAGCAGCCTGGTGAAGAGACCGAGGAACGGCAGGAAAAAGAACGCCATGATGACGTTGAACAGCGTGTGGGCGTTCGCGATCTGCCGCGCAGGTTCGGTCCCGGTGTAGATAACGATCCGCTCGAAGAACGGCAGGAACGGGAGCAGGAGCGCGACGCCGACCATCTTGAACAGGACATGGGCCCAGGCGACGCGACGGGCCTCAGCAGGCGCCCGCAGGCTCGCCATGAGCGCCGTGGAGCACGTCCCGATGTTGGCGCCAAGGACGATGTGGATCGCCCCGTCAAGCGGTACCAGGCCGTTGATGGCAAGGGCAAGGGCGATGCCGATGGTGGCCGCGCTGCTGTGGATCAACGCGGTGAACGCCGCCGACAGAAGGATGCCGGAGAAGGGAGAGCCGACCAGCGCCACCAGGACATCTTTGAACAGAACGCTCTGCTGGAGCGGCTCCATGGCCCCGGACATGATGCGGATCGACAGGAAGACGAACCCAAATCCGAGCATGCAGGCGCCCATGGTCCTCAGATTGTTCCGCTTCGCGAACAGGAAGAGGGAGAGGCCGGCGCCGATGAGCGGCACGGCGTAGTCTGAAACGTGGAACGCGATCAACTGGACCGTGAGCGTCGCCCCGATGTCCGCCCCCAGGATGACGGCCAGGGTCTGGCGAAAGCTCATCAGGCCGGCGCTCACGAATCCCACCAGCATGACCGACGTGGCGCTGCTGGACTGGATGAGGCCGGTGATGAACGCCCCTGCCCCCACGGCGGTGAACCGATTGCTCGTCAGGGATTGGAGCAGCGAGCGAATGCGCGGACCGGCTGCCTTCTGGAGTCCGTCGTTCACCAGTTTGATGCCGTACAGGAGGAGCAGTACGCCGCCGAATAGGTTTAAGTATATCATAGTAGCTGAGGAATCAGATTCTTCCCAAAACGTCAAACGATCATCTCGCAGAGTCGCAGAGGAAATCTCAATAACCATCCCGGATGAAAACAAACCTTTTTATGATTTTATTAAACTCTGCGTCCTCCGCGTGCTCGCTTAGAAGCGCCTACTTTCGGCTGAGAGAGATGCCCTTTTTGGTTTCTGCTCGTCCTGTTTCTCTTCGTACTATGCCGGAATTGCGTTTCTTCGTCAACGAAAAACGTGATTTTACTGTTTTTTTACCGCCTTTTTAACGAATTCGATCTCGTCCTCTTCGGTGCTGATCTTTCCGTCCAGTTTCGCGTCAAGGAGCGCAGTAAGGATCTTCTTGTACCGTGGCCCCGGCGGGATCCCCAGTTCCTTGAGCGAGTCGCCGGTTAGCGTTACCCGCACCTCCCGAAGGCGGGTCAGATAAAGCGAGATGTACCTCTTTGCGGGCTCTTTCCTGGCCTTTGCCATCATGATAAGGACCTGCTCGATGTCCAGCGGCTTAAGCAGGTCATAGACACGGCTCGCGGGAATGCGGTCGCTCCGGTAAAATTCGAACAGGACGTCCCGGCAGTGCTGACGGGAGACCATGATCCGCTTCCTGATGCGGGGCGGCACGGCCAGCCGTTCGAGGGCTTCCTGGGCGGCATCGTCCTTCAACCGGTCGAACATGCCCGTGAGATAGACGAACCAGCGTTCCGCCTGCATGTTCAGGTAGAGCAGCCGATACCAGGTGAGCGTCTCGCCGATGCTGATGAAGAGCCGCTCCAGTTCGGCGCTGAACCGCAGGCCGGGATGCAGGAATTTCAGGAGGTCCAGTTCCCGCATGCGTTTGAGTACCTTCAGGGGGTCGAGTTCGGAGAACATGAGCACCAGCTCGTCATAGATCCGTTCGCCCGACAGCCGGTCGAACAGTTTCAGGCTAACCGCGCTCTTGATCAGGTTCTGGGTGTGTTTGCTGATGGGAAAGTCGAAACGCTGTTCGAAACGGATCGCCCGGAAGACGCGGGTGGGGTCCTCGACGAAGGAGAGGTTGTGCAGGATGCGGATGGTCCGTTCCTTGATGTCCCGCAGGCCGCCGAAGAAATCGATAAGCTCTCCGAAATGGCCGCCGTTCAGCCGGACCGCGAGTGTGTTGATCGTAAAGTCCCGCCGGTAGAGGTCCTTCTTGATGGAGGAAAGCTCGACCGTGGGAAGCGCGGCCGGTGATTCGTAATATTCGAGCCGCGCCGTGGCAATGTCGATCTTCAGTCCGTCGGGAAGGACGACGATCGCGGTGCCGAACTTCTGGTGCGTCTTCATCCGTCCGCCCATCTTCTTGACCAGCATGCCCGCAAAGGTGATGCCGTCCCCTTCCACGACGATATCGACGTCATAGTTCGCCGTCCTGAGGAAGAGGTCCCGAATGATCCCGCCCACGAGATAGACGGGGAATCCCGACTCGTCGGCCACGTCGCCCACCTTCTTCAGGGCGGCGCGCACGACCGGCGGCACCCGTTCCTCGATCATGTTCCGGATGTTCCGGGTCTCGTGCGGCTCCGCCTCGGAAGGCGGCCGGCCGTTCCGGCTGAAGCGTTCCTCGTGCAGGGAACGGAGCAGGTCGGTCCGGGTTATGGCGCCGGCAAGAACGCCGTCCCGGTCGATGACCGGCATGAACCGCTGGCGCTCGCCGATCATGATCTGCTCGACGCTGCCCATCGGCATGTCCGGGCCGACGATCGAAACGCCCGTCGACATGAATTCGTCCACGGTGCGCTTCCCGAGGCCGTGGAACAGGGCCTTCTGCACCACTTCGCGGGTGATGATCCCCAGGAACCTGCGGCCGTCGAGGACCGGCAGCACATTCACGCTGAACCTCGTCATGTCCTCGTTCGCCTCCGCGATGGGCGTCCCCGAGGCGATCGTTTTGACGGGCGAGGTCATGATGTCAGCGGCGATCTTGCCTGGTTTGATATGGTGCTTGAGGATGTCGATGAGGCGCTCCCGCGCCTCGAGGTAGGTAAGGTCCTTCGCCACGGCGGACGCGGCGGTCAGATGCCCCCCGCCGCCCAGCGGTTCCAGGACCTTGCCGGCGTTCACCTGGGGGATCCTCGTGCGGCCGATCACATGCGTCTTCTCTCCCGACTGCACCACCAGGAACAGCGCGTCCAGACCGCCATTCGCCTGCATCTGGTGCGCCAGTGCCGCGAGGTCAGGGATGAAATGGGGTGTGGCAACAGCGGCGATCACGATCTCCACTCCGTTGATGTCATACCGTTTCGCCGCGGTCATCAGCTCGGCGAGCACGGCGACCTGTTCGGGCGTAAGGTCGCGGGAGATGAAATCGGCAACGATGTTCAGGTTCGCCCCCTGACCGATGAGGTAGGCGGCTGCGAGGGCGTCCCGCTCGGTGGTCGAATGGTAGGTGAGCGAGCCGGTCTCCTCATAGATGCCGAGGGCGAAGATCGTGGCCTCGAAAGGCGATATCGCTATTTCCCGTTTCCGAAGAAGCTCGACCATCAACGTCGTCGTTGCGCCGACCTCCCCGATCACCTCGACCTCTCCCCGGATGTCTCCTTCTGTGCGGGGATGATGGTCGTAGAGGTGGACCGTGACGCCGGGACGGCCGAGCGCGCCTTCAAGCTTTCCCAGGCGGTGGGGATTCCGGTTATCGACGATGATCAGCCTCGTGACCTTCTCCACGTCGATGTTCCGGAGCCGTTCGGTCTCGATGGTGTAGGCGGTCGACTCGACAAAGAAGTCCCGCATGCTCTTTTCCTGGGAGCCGGCGAAGACCAGTTTGGCCCCTGGGTAAAGCTTCTTCGCCGCCACCATGGAGGCAAGGGCGTCGAAATCAGCGTTCGTATGACTGGTGATGATCTCCATGGTTCTATTTCGGATTTCGGATTGCGGATTTCGGATTGGAAATTCCCGGATCATTTGTACTTTTTATCCGTTTCTTATTCCGCAATCCGCATTCCACAATCCGCAATTGATTTATCCTCTCGGATGGTACTTCTCGTGGATCTGCTTCAACCGCTCACGGGACACGTAGGTGTAGATCTGGGTGGTCGATATATCGGAATGGCCGAGCATGGCCTGCACGGCACGCAGGTCCGCGCCGTTGTCCAGGAGGTGCGTGGCGAAGGAGTGGCGCAGCGTGTGGGGCGAAACGCTCTTCATGATGCCGGCCTTCCGCACATAGTGCTTGATCCGCTCCCAGAACATCTGGCGGGTGATCTGCCGGTGCCGGGAACTGATGAACAGGGAATCAGACTCCCTTCCTTTGAGCAGCAGCGGCCTCGACCGGTCACAATACTCCTGTACCCGGGATCCGGCAACCTCACCAAGCGGCACCGCGCGCTCCTTGGACCCTTTCCCGATAACGATCACGAATCCCCGTTCCAGGTTGATGTCCTGCAGCCGCAATCCCACCAGTTCGCTCGCTCGAAGTCCGGTGGCGTACAAAAGTTCCAGCATCGCCTTGTCCCGGAGGCCCAGGGGCGATGTCCGTTCCGGCTGGTCCAGCAGCGTTTCCACCTCACTGCTGCTCAAGGTCTTCGGAAGCCGTTTCCACCCGTGCGGGGTTTCGATGTTCCCCGTCGGCTCATTCTTTGACAGGCCGTCGATCAGCAAATACTTGTGGAATCCTCTGACCGCGGACAGGCACCTTGCCGCCGAAGGTACGGCCATCCCGTCCGACGACAAACGGGAAAGAAAATCCAGAACATCCTGCTGCCTGATGTCATCAGGCGCCTTCCCTTCCATGAACAGGAAATATTTCCTCAGGTCACGTTCATAGGACTCAAGGGTGTTCCGGGAAAGCCCCTTTTCAACAGCAAGGTAGTTAAGGAACCGTTTCAGAAGATCATGGTCCATGCATTTTCCGATATAAAACAGGCGATTACGAACCTATTACTATTGTAGGTGATTAACGGGGGAATTGCAAGCGAGGGGGATATGAAGATAGAACGAGTATTTCGACACTGAAGCAGCGGCTCAACTTATGATAGAGGCGGAAATAAAACAAGACATTCCATGGCAGCAAAAAAAGGGATAAAAAAACCAGGCGCCCCGATGTCCATACTGCATTGCCCTTTCTCAACGGGCATCGGGACGCCTTATGGCGCCGCTGTCTTCGCAGGGAACGTTCGCGGAATGACCTTCATCACCCGCATGCCGGAGGTCCTTGCTGGCGGACCTTCATATGCATTGCTTCATGCGTATCGATTTAGGGGGGGGAGGATAGGCGCATGCTGCATTGCCGGCACAGCAGACAACGACACCGTTGAGGTAATCATAGCAAGAGCATGAGACCTGTCAAGGGTGACACGGGTTATTTTCTCTGAATTGCAGATAGTTGCTGATCAGAGCGATATTCTCAATGAAACATTTTGCCATTCGTTATTACCGTCACTCCAGCGCATGCGTTAATCCAGGCTTTTCTGGATCTTACTGGATCCCCCATTTTCACGGGGATGACGAATTAAGCTGCAAAAGATGCCAATTTCTGCGATTCCATGAAGCACGAGATTGCAGTAATCTGCAGTACCGGCCAACAGCGAAAAGAACAACAGCTTCTCCTATCAAAGATAGACACCAAACTCCCTGAGCATCTCACCCAGGAGCGACAACGGAAGTCCCACAACGTTCGAATAACATCCTTCTATTCTATCCACCAATAGCGCGCCTCGTTCCTGGATGCCGTAAGCGCCTGCCTTATCCAATGGTTCTCCGGTTGCGACATAGGCCGTTATTTCCCGTTCGGTCAGATCCCTGAACCAGACCTTTGTTACCGAGGTACGGGTCACCATTCTCGCGGTGGCTGCGTCCATGACGGCAAGCGCGGTTACGACACGGTGCTCCTTCCCGGAAAGCAGCGCAAGCATCCCTTCCGCGTCACGGGCATCTGCCGGTTTCCCGAGGATGGAATCGCCCACGACCACAATGGTATCGGCGGCAATGACGATCCCCTCCCCCGCGCGCTCCGCCGCGATGCGCGCCTTGTCGAGGGCAACCCTGACCGCGTAGGCCTCCGGCGATTCTCCGGGCAGGATGCTTTCATCTGCATCGGCCGGAGCAACGGTGAAGGTCAAGCCGATCTGCGTCATCAGTTCTTTGCGTCGGGGAGAGTTCGATGCGAGAATTATCTTTGGGGTCATGGGAATAAGAACAAAACAACACCCTTCTTATCTATGCTGTGTAATATCCGTGTACATCCGCGGCAAAAATAATGTATTTGTCTTACTTGCGAGCTTCGTGGTTAATACCGTTCGTCTCTCTTCTCGACCTTCCACAAAAAAAGAGCGTCCGAAGACGCTCTTTTCAGATCCTCTATAAGATCTTACGATATACTAACGCATTTCAATGACAAGAGAGATCTCATGGTACATCACACCACCATCGCCGTCCTCAACCGCGATCTTGGCCGACAGTTGCTGCCGCGGCTCCCCGACAGGCGGCTGCCAGCGGATCACTCCTGTGCTCCGATCGATGGTCATTCCCGCGGGGCCGGAGACCAGGCTGAACGTGACCGAGTCGCCGTCCGGGTCCTTGGCCACGACCGGGTACACGTAGACCCCATCCTGTAGTCCCGCGGGAGGCAGCGATGTGATCTCAGGACTGCGGTTCGAGATGTTGATATAGGCCGTGGGATAAGGCGTTCCGCGGTCCTCACCATCGAAAGGAGTTACCATGGCAGCGATCATGTCCTTCTTCTTGAGGCCGGTCGTATCCAATTGGCCCGTGTCGCTACCCGCCGCAATCGCGTTATTGACCATCCACTTGACCTCGAAGGTGATCGCGTCGCCGTCCCGGTCGGTCCCTTCCGCCGCCACGGTAAGCGTATCTCCCATGTGGGTGGGATCCGGACTGATCTTCGCCGCGTTCACGACCGGCGGCGAGTTCTTTACGACCACAGCCTTCGCGCGGAACGGCGCGCCGAGGCGCGTTCCGTCTGTTGGGGTGACCTCTGCCTCCACTTTAGAACCTTTTCGGAAGTTCTGCGGCTCCAGAACGTTCACCTTCACGCCGTCCACGACGGTCCCGTCCACGTACCATTTGATCAAGAACAGGTCAGGCCTGTTCTCTCCGCTTACCGTGGCGAATTGGAGGGCCAGGGGATTATCGGAAGCCATGGTCGGAGAAAGTATCTCAGCGAAGTTCACCACCGGCATAGGCAGGCTGCCGTCCGCGCTGGGTCCGCTTTGGGTAGCTTGCTCTTTCGTGCACCCGCAGCAGACGACAAGCGCGATCAAAACCAGGAGAATTCTTTTCACGTGCAGGCCTCCTTGATTGGTATGGAGGTAATTATAGCGATTTTTGGAAAAAATACAACTCCACATAGGTCGGAATAAATGAAAGGACGAGGGCATTATTCTAAACAATGCCGGAAGTTCCATGGAAACGGCAATGATCAGGGGCAATGAGAAACATCATCAAAACGCACCCTGAAGGGTGCGGCTACAATTAATGCATTGCAACCTGGTAGCCGCAGGCTTCAGCCTGCGTAAGAGATAAAAAAAAACGGGCAAGGTACAATACCTTGCCCGTTCGAATGCTCCATCACACTTGCAGTTGGATCAATCGCACTCCCCGCCCGACCCGAATCCGCCGGTCGTGACCTGCGCCCCCTGCAATTTAAACCGGTCGATCTTGCCGTCGGAATGCTGCACCAACAGCGTCGTTTCGCCTCGCGGATTGGTCTGTACCGCCGGAACGGACGGCATACCGGAACCGGAATCGACCGAGACCGCGGAGAGGAACGTACCGCCCGGGAAGAAGGGAACCGTGCCGGTCAGGTAGTATGGATAATACTGCCTCGACCGACCTTCGAACTCGCAGAGGTTCTGCGACGGCTTGTAGGTGCCGAATCCGGCGATGCCGCCCACGACGAACCCGTTCACCGTGGCCCGCTCGCCGGCTGTAAGATTGATCTTCCAGCCATCGGCCTCATCACGCATAAAGTTTGCAAGGTCGTCGAATCTGCTGATCTTCGCGGACGGCTTGCCTGTGCCCAATGTACCTGCCGCGAGATCGGGAGAGATCGTGCCGTCAATGTTGACCGTGTAATCATTTGAATTCAAGAGGTTGGTACCATTGGCAATTGCCGTTGAGCAGCCGGAGAAATAGCAAAGGTCCTTTACTCCATAGTAGTTCTCCGCTGTTACATTAAATCTATCGTCTATATGCAGGAATCTACCCGTTCCGATATAGACCCATATATTACCTCGTTGATCAACGCCCACAGAGGGTTTGGCTGTTATCGCTTTGCCAGTGTCAAATAGTTTAGACCATTGCCATTTCCCCGGATCAATATAACGAAGTGTTCTCAAGCGGTCCATCTCCCCGAGCCACGTGGCAGCATAGCCATCAGCCGTGGCAGGTGATACATAGGTGAGAGCTAAGTATATCATGTCGTACTTGAAATCCAATGGATAGTCTACCGCTGTTGGATTCCCTACAACCACCTGGTATGCCCCTCCACGAAACACTCCTTTTCTGCCGCCTGGGCCAACTGTCCAGGTGGGATCCGGCAGTCCTGTTTTGAGATCTACGACATAGATATGTGCATTGATGTACGTCATTCCAGTAACACCGGCAACTATGCTGACTTTGGTGAATTTCGTATTTGATATGGTGTTATCAACCGCTCTGCCACCGCGATAGTTCGTAGGTCCACTTCCAAACACGGCATACCAATAGTCAACTCCTGATGCTTCTTCCCGAACGATCGTCGGTACGCCGAATGAAAAACCTAATTCCGTATCAGAGGACCGCCATAGCAGCTTCGGCGGAATGTCGGGATTGGTCACATCGAGGGCATAATACGCCGACTTGAACTGCTTGGTCGTTGAACCGGCGGCAAAGGTGTCGGTCACATCGATCTCACCGCCGCCGAAACGGAGACTGACGATGATGACCGTGCCCCATCCTTTCGGGTGGTCGGCATCGTCGGCAAAGATGCGCGCGTCGGTGACCCTGACCAGGTTGTCGACGAAGTATGTATGCTGATAGTCGGGATCGGCCATCCACGCCAGGTGCGGCAGAACGTCAGGAGGGATGAAGCCCCACAGCTCCTTGCCCAATGCCTTGGTCGGATCGTTGGGCCCGCACTTTGTCGGATCCAAGGCGTCCAGACTCGTACAGATCGTGAGCTGCGCGACAGTGGCTGTCGGATTCGACAGCGTGCTCGAAAGCGAGAAGCCCGCGTTAAAGGCGCGCAGCAGGCCGTCGTTCGCGCCCACATAGACAACGTTGCGCCGCTTGGACCATCTATTATAGAATTCCGCGTAGGTCTTGTCGTTATAGATAATGTCGAAGCGTTCCCGAGGCGACGCGATAACCACCGGGTCGGAGTAAACGATGTCGCCGAGCTTCCAGGTCATCGCCGTCCCGTCAACGGTCAGCTGACGGTCTCGCCATCCCGGTATCTCGGCGCCGCGGACAAAGTTGATCAGGTTCGCTGACGCCGCATTGGTCTTGGTCCGGAGGAATGGCCGCAGCGACGCGGCATTGCTGTCCTTGAAATCAATGAGCGTCGGGTTCGTCGACGGAGGCGTCGCGGTGTCCGCGTCGAGCGACGTGTAAATGGTGCGGTCGGCCGCATTGCGCTTGGCCAGCATCTTGCCGCCGTCCCACAACGGCCGCAATTCCGATATCGCGGAGATCTTGATCGGCACAGATGAGTCCGCGATGCCGTCGGGATGGTTGTCCGAAATATTCGTGTTGTCCACCTCATCTTTGAAGTACTTGACCTTCGTCTCCTGGCCGGGCTGGGAGTCGAACTCCACGACGTAATCTTCCGAGGGCCTCATGATGCCGTCGCCGTTCGTGTCCTCATGGATCAGGCCGTTTCGGTCCACAAAGAGCGAATGGAAGTAACCGGTCCATTTTACCCTGCGCAGTCCCTCAACCTTTTCCGGATAGAAATATGCCTGGTACAGAGAGCCTTCGCCCTTCCATGACGCGCCGAGCACGGACACGCTGGTACCCGATGCGGCGCGCTTCATGATGGCCGCGATGGCGTCAATGATGCTCGTCTGCAGCTCATACCCGTCATCGCCCTGGAAGTAGGTGAGCGGCATGTCACCATTGGGATTGGTGGTTACGTTGAAGGGATCTAACGACAGGTTGTTGTTCGAATCACGGTAGCACTCCCGCAGTTCGTCCTGGGTCGGGCTCCCGGCGACATTCGGGTACTTACAGCCAGGCTTATTGTTGCCGTCCAGGTCCTCGTACCCGCCGTAGATGGCGGCCTGCATGAGCAGGTTTGAACCTTTTCCGAACATGAACACGGGATAAGTAATGATGTTCTGTATGCCCGGCATGGTCGTGGTCGGACGGGAATCAACCTGACGGCCATAATAAGCCACGTCGTCAAGAAAACCTGAAAAATCACTGCAGCCGCTGCAGAGGGGGGTGTCCCCGTCCACAGCGTTCGGGATATATTCCTGCAGCCAGCCCGGAATCTCCCGGTCCTGCGTCGGTTCGCCGTCGGTCAGCATGAGAATGAAGGACTTGGCACACGGGACATACTGGTCCGCGAGGCCGGAGCCTGCAAGCTTGGTGTACTGGAACCAGTAGGGATCGTACGCTGCGCCTACCTGGTAATCTGCCGGACTATTCGCAAAATACGGCGCGTCCTGCCGGAAATAGCCGATCATTTCGTAGAGGGTCTCGGCAAGGGGCGTCCAGGTGGTACCCGTCTGGTTGCCGATGGCGGTGATCATGCTGGTGGGTGCTCCAAAATCGATATAGGTATCGATCTCGCCCGCCTTGCTGGTGTTGTAAAAAGCAAGTCCGAACCGGGCGTCCGAGCTCAGTTCGTCGAGGATGCCGCGCACGTCAGTCTTGCCGGTGTCGACCGCGAAGGTCAGGTTTAATGAATCAGGCGTTGCAGTCGTGATAACGAGACGGACCTGCGTGACCGTGGGGTAGTTGGACGAGTTGGGGCTCGAGTTGCCCGTTCCTATCGCCATGATGCCGAAGCCGTCCATGGCGCCGACAGCGACGGATTTGATGTCTCCCCAGTCCCAGGACAGTCCCGTTTTCGGATTGGTGTTCCAGCTCGCGAGGTTGTACGCTGCATACGACGTGGTCAGAGCCACAGCGGAAGCCGCGAAGTCCACGCCCTGGATGCGCACCACACCCTGCAGGTTCATCTGCGTCGATGAACTCTTCTTGGCCACCACCTGGATCGTCACATTGGTGATGGTCCCGATGTTTCCCGAGGAATAGTCGTAGTCAAAGAGCAACAGGTCCTTTGAGGTGTTGTTGTGTATTCTCGTCGTGTCATTGTCAGGCGTGCTCTCATCCACCGCCTGCCACGCGGTAGCCGCGCCCGTCGGCACCCAGGTCCCGTTCGAGACGAGGTTCCCGTTCGGGTAGACATACGCAGTGCTCGCGGTTGTGATATTGGTGATATCCAAACCGCTGCCGTCCCGGGTGTACCGGTAGTTGCCTGCAAAGGGATAGATTTTCATATCCGTGGGCGAGTTGAGGGAGTTGTCGTAGTCCTTGCTGAAGTTACCGGACGATTCACCGTCAAGCTTGACGCAGCAGCCCGTGGACATGGACCGGGGATTCGCCTTGCCGCCAAGCATCAGCTTTTTGGCGGCCTCCAGTTTGGTCATGTAGGCCCAGTTCAGGAAGTCGCCCTTGGCGATGGGGCTCGCGGCCGTAGCGGAGGCAGTGTCCGCGGTCGTGGGCGTCCACTTGTTGCTCGCGAACTGGTACATCGTATTGGGGTCGAAATAACCGAAATAGCCCCCGCCTACGAACTGGGTGGGATCGTACGAGCTGCGGTAAGCCGCCTCGTTCATGCTGCCCGAGTTGTCGAGCACGAACAGGACGTTCGGCCTGACCTTGGCGCTTAGGAACGGCGGGTCGATCCAGTAGGTGTTGTTCGTAACGTGCTGGCCGTTCAGGTTCACGTTGTCGATGCGGATGCCGTTGGCATCGAGCCAGGAGTCGCCCGCCAGCGCGCTGCCCTGCCAGGCCGCCAGCGCCAGGACCACCAGCACCACCAGGATCGTTCTTTTAATTTTCATGGAGTATCTCATACCGATCACCATCCCTTTCTCCTTGTGCGCCTTGTGCGACTATTGCGGAATCACCCTGATCTTCTTGATCAGTGCCCCGGCCGGGGTGTATTCTACGTCGAACTCTACCTTGACCGGCAGCGGGAACGCGTCCAGTGTCGTGCGTTTTCCTTTTTCATTAAGGATTATGACCAGGGAGGAAAGCTGATAGACACCGCGATGCTCACGCACAACTTTGTCGACATTGTCCCCCTGTGTCGATATGGTCACCGTCCTGCCGCCCTCTCCGACCGCCTCGAGGATGCCCTTTTCCTTAATATTGGGGGCCGCCGAAGCACCGATGACGGCCACGAGCAGATACGCGACTGCGGACAGCAGCAAACCGAATCCTATCTTTCCCTGTCTGTTCATGGCATGACTCCTTTACCGGTTAACATTCCTCTTGAGGGGTGAGGTCCCTACATGATGGCCCGCAGCCAGACGATCTGGCAGACGGCGGTCCTGCTGGTCCCGCCGGCGACCGTGGCCACGCTTTTCACCCGGAACGCTTTCAGCATCGAACTGCTGTACTGGTTGCCGTGATAGGCCCAGGAGGCTTCCGCGCCGCCGCCCGACCCCATGGTGGTCCCCACCACGTCGATGTCGATGCTGATGTCGAAATTCTGCGACAAGCTCGGCGCGGGCGCTGCCGCTATTCGCAGGTTCTCCAGATCTTTACTCTCCACCTCCGTCTGAAGCTCACTCACCAGGGGGTGGATGTTCGGCCATACAACGCAGGGAGCTACCGAAGCGAGTGCCGTGCAGTACTGGCTCGGGATCGAGTTGCCGAAATGCGCTTCCTGAAGGAGCGGAATGGCGTAATTGATGCCGCCCTCGGCCTCTGAAAGACCCCGCTCCCACCGCGACATGCTGCTGGCCACCTTCATCTGCACGGTGGAGAGCATGATGGCCCCGGTCGCGAGCATCGTCACGATGATCAGAAAGAACAGAGTGCTCACCAGGGCAACGCCTTTTTTATTGTTCATGATAGTCAGCATAGGTCACCTCTCTAAAGCGTAAAGACTGCGTCGAGATTGTTCGTCTTGATGATCCGCGTCAGGATGTATCGCCGGTACCCGTCGTTGACGATCCGCTGCGGACGGTCCTCGATGGACGGAACGGTCTGCGGCACGTTCAGGAGCAGGGGGTCAGGATTGGCGGTCCGCGCCACAAGGGTGACGCGCACCAGCCGTATCAGGTCCTGTTCGTTTGCCGTCGGTACATAGGTCCATTCGCCCGCCTCGATGATGCGGTTCTTGTTCCGGTCCACGCCGTAGGCTATCTGCAGGTCTTCGATGTCCTCGGCCACGGGTTCGGGCGTCCCCTGGATCACCTGCTCAAGCACCGGGTGAGCGGCGACCGCGGAATTGATCTGATAGCGGACGGACATCAGCAGGCGCACCGGAGCGGGTGTCTGGCTCGACGTCACGCCGGTCTGCAGAAGCACGCCGGGATAGTACATGTTGGTGGCCCCGGTCGGGTTCGCTGTGCTCAGGGTAACGGTCTTCGACCCGACGTTCACCGCGGTGACGACGCCGCTATAGGTGAGCCCCACGCCGATGACGCTGTTCACCCCTATTCCCGCGACGCTGGTCAGGACCAGCGAGGACGCCCCAATGTTGACGGACTGCTGGAGCGTCCCGATCGTCTGGATCGTCCCGCCCAGGATGGTGACCTGATCGGGTCCCGCGGTGGAATTCCCCGTGGTCAGCTTGGTCAACATGCCGTCCACCGTCTGGCCCACGGGGTAGCTGGTGAAGTTGACCAGGAACCCGGCGCGCCGGAAGTTTCGCGCGAGCACGTCCATGGCGATCCGCGCATTGTCCTGCATGCGGTTGTCCAGGTTCTGTTCCCGCGTGGCGCGGTTGCTGGCCTGGAACACCGAGTACCCGCCGGCCATGACCAGCATGCCGAGGAAGATAGCGATCAGCAGTTCGATCAGCGTGAATCCCCTGTTCTGTGAATGAACACCCATACAGCCTCCCTTATTATTCCGCGGTCGCAAGGACCGATTCCAGACGAACACCCTGCGATATGATCCCCGACGGCAGGCCCCACGTCACCAGGACCGTCACCGCGTGGTTCCCGCCCTTGCTTACATCATAGGGTACGATGGTCACCCGGCCCCGACCCCGGGGCAGCCGGTCTCCGCGCAGCGTGTCCGCGCCGATGTAGCCCGCGACAGCTGCTCCCTGGATCAACGCCCGCCACTGCTGAATGGCCGCCCTGCCCGGTTCGTTCACGGGGTCCAGGGCGCTGTCGGTATCGAGGGCCACGGCAGTGGTGGCATCGTTGTCATAGGTTCGAACGCTGATGATGCTCGCCGTATAGGGCTGAGATACCAGCGAGGTGTCCTGGCGGATCCGGTCCATCATCCAGCCCGCCAGTTCCGTGGCCTTGGTCGTGTTCTTGGAAAGCTGGCCGGCATTGAAGGATACATCTATCATGGTCACCACGGCCAGCAGGCCGAATGCCAGGATCGAGATCGCGATCAGGGTCTCCAGCAGGGTGAAGCCGCTCTGACGTTGTTTTTGTAGGGCTGAACGTACCACGATATCCTCCTTCACGACGGTTCCTACCACGGCCTTGTGGGCCAGGTGACGCCGGCATCCTCGCTCCGCTCCACGCGGGTCGCGCCGGTCGTGAACACCCATATTCTATATTGTCGCAACGGCTCCGAGTTCAGTCTGACGGTGATGACCCGGTTGGCATCGTCGATATTGCCCGCGGTGTTGTAACGGAACGTTGTCAGGGGAACCACGGCGCCGACACCGGGGATGCTGGTCACGGTGAACTGGATGCCGTTCGCGTAGGCATGCTGGAAAAAAAGTCCGTCCGTGTCTACGCCGGCGTCATAGACGAGATTGTTATTTTCGTCGATGAAGTCCACAGCTGGAGTGTACACTTTGTCGGATGGGATGCTCATGTCATAGAACGCCCTGATGCTCGACGCGGTCACCTCGGTCACAACCGTCCGCTGCAGGGTCCGCGCCTTGTTCCTGATCAACCCCAGTTCGCCCTGCAGCTCGCGGGTGGTATCCCGGAGCCGGGCCTGGCGCAATGCGTTGGCGATGGTGACCGATGCAATGCCGATCACGATCGCCATGATGGAGATGACCACGATCAGTTCAATAATGGTGAACGCCCGTTGAGGCCCCATGCCGGTCCTGTGCTTAATTCTCAGCATGTGCGCTCCTTCCAAATCCGGTAAATGGCTCCGCATCCATCTTGTCGGCCATCCGTGCGTCATAGATGTCCCACATGTGCCGTCTGCAGGCAGGACACAGCTCCCATACCGCTGCTTCAGGATACGTTGTTATGACCACCGCGCTGCATTCAGGGCATATGAGCCGATATTTTGACATGCTCTCCGCCTTTCTCTTCTTGGCTGTCTGATACGATTAAAGCAAACGGTATGCCATATTATTTTATTGTGATATCAATGTCTTACGAGGTGTAATTCTTGATGGTCAGACCTCTCCATACCCCACCTGTGTAATGCATTACCCAGTCCCTATTTGCTTGATTATACACAAAAGGCAGAACGCCTGCCGGTAGTTCAAATGACCGGGACGACCTGCCTCTAATTGGTATGATTGATCCGAATGAACGACTTAGAATGAGACCCAGCGATGTCCGCCGCAGGACTTCCAGATCTTCGGTCTGCCCGTAATGGCTACGGTGATCGCCATCGTCTCTTTTCCGTCGGTGATGTAGACGGCCCCGGTCGGCGCTACCGTGCCGGAGGGAAAGAACCGGGCGAAATTCTTTTTATTTCCGCTGTCGAAGGAGACGCCGTCCTGGGGCGGGGCCGAATAGGGATCCGAAGGCTTTCCGCTTACCGAGGGATCGATGCCGAACCGCAGGCCTTCGGGCAGCACTGATGATTTTTCGCCGCTTATCACATAGGCCTGCGAGGCCGTGTCAAAGACGATCGTGCAGGGGACCGAGCGGGTACGGGCCAGCCACCGCGCCTGCCTGATGTCTGCGGCGACCAGTTCGACCGTGTTCCTGAGCTTGATCCGAACGAGATATCCAAAGAACGACGATAGAGCGATAGAGATCACGACCCCCATAATGATCATTACGGTCAACATCTCTAGCATGGTGAAACCCTTCCTGCCAAGGTTACGCATGGGACACCTCCTGGGAGAATGAATTACTGCCAAGGAGGATACCGGACAGGCATGACGGGATCATTGCCCGAAATGTGCAGGATACAGTATTTTACTGTTTAGACAGATTTTTATCCCGGACCCGGACGGATCAAGGATCTGCGGGAGAGGTCAGTGAAAGGGAGGATCTACAGAACAACGAATACAGAACAACGAAGGACCAGGGAAAGGAACAGGTCACGCCCCCGGAGCGCGGTTACTTGGTAGGAGCACCAACGAGATACTCGTGCATTGCCTGGGCGGCCCGTCTGCCCGCGCCCATTGCCGAAATGACCGTGGCGGACCCGGTCACGATGTCGCCGCCGGCGAAAAGCCGGGCGCGGCTGGTCTGGCCGGTCCTTTCATCGGCAATGATGTATCCCCACTTATGGAGCGCCAGGTCCTTCGTGCTCCGGGGGACCAGGGGGTTGGCGTTGGTGCCGATGGCCATGATGATGGTATCGACGGGGGTCCTGAACTCGGAGCCCTGGATGGGCCGGGGGCTCCTTCTCCCGCTCTTGTCCGGATCGCCGAGTTCCATGCGAATGCATTCCACCCCGGTTACCGCACCGTTCTCACCGAGGATACGCACCGGCTCGGCAAGGACCTCGAAGCGCACACCCTCTTCCTTTGCGTGATGCACCTCTTCGCGCCGGGCCGGCATGTCCTCTTCGGTACGGCGGTAAATGATGATGGCCTCCGACGCGCCGAGCCGGAGCGCGGTCCGCACCGAATCCATGGCTACGTTGCCGCCGCCGATCACCGCGACCCGCTCCCCTTTCCGGATGGGCGTGTCGAACTCCGGGGAATAGGCCCGCATGATGTTCATCCGCGTCAGGAACTCGTTGGCTGAATAGACGCCGTTCAGCTCCTCACCCTCGATGTCCATGAACTTGGGCGTGCCGGCGCCGGTGGCGACGAAACAGAGGTCGTACTGTTCGAGGATCTCGTCGATGGTGATCAGTTTTCCGACGACCACGTTCAGCGTGATCTCAACGCCCATCTGCTTCAGCAGGTCGATCTCCTTGCTGACGATCTTCTTCGGCAGCCGGAACTCGGGGATGCCGTAGAGCAGGACGCCGCCCGGCTCGTGGAATGCCTCGAGGATCGTTACGCCATGGCCGAGCTTTGCCAGCTCGTAGGCGCAGGCAAGTCCCGCGGGCCCGCTGCCGACGATGGCGACCCTCTTTCCCGTGGACGGCGCCACACGGGGGGCGTCCACCAGGTCGTGCTGCATCACCCAGTCAGCCGCGAACCGCTCCAGTCTTCCGATGCCCACCGGGTCGAACTTCTTCCCGACGATGCAGCGCTGCTCGCACTGCTTTTCCTGCGGGCAGACCCTCCCGCAAACGGCGGGAAGAAGGTTGGCCTCTTTGATCGTTTCGAGGGCTTCCTTGAACTTTCCGTCCTTCACCAACTTGATGAACCGGGGGATGGGGACCGAGACCGGGCAGCCCGAGACACACGCGGGCTTGGGGCATTCGAGGCAGCGCCACGCTTCCTGCATCGCCAGTTCCGGTGAATAACCGAGTGAGACCTCGTCGAAATTCCTCCTTCGCTGCTTCGGGTCCTGTTCGGGGATGGGTATTTTACGTGGGACGATCTTCTTCGCGGGTCGCTTCTGATCGGACGCGGTCTCGGTCATGATGGTCAGCTCTTCAGTTCGCAGACCGGGGCGGCGCTTCCGAGCATCTGCTCGTGGCGCTTCTTCCAGGTCTCGAAGGATTCTTTTTCCTCGGCGGTGTAGCTCTTCTGCCGGTTCATGAGCACGGACCAGTCGACAAGGTGGCCGTCGAACTCCGGGCCGTCAACACAGGCGAACATCGATCTTCCGCCCACGCTTACCCGGCATCCGCCGCACATGCCCGTTCCGTCCACCATGATGGGATTCAGACTGACCACGGTCCTGACGCCGTAGGGCTTAGTCGCCTCAGCGACGAACTTCATCATGATCGCCGGTCCCACGCAGATAACGAGGCCCGGCAGTCGGCACTCCAGGTCCTTTGTCAGCGCATCGGTCACCAGCCCTTTGACGCCCGTGCTGCCGTCGTCAGTCGTGACGATGACGGTATCAGCGACACCCTGCATCTCCTGCTCGTAGATGAGAAGGTCCTTGCTGCGGGCGCCCATGATGACCGTGACCTCGCTGCCGGCGGCCTTGAAGGCCTGTGCTATGGGATAGAGCGGCGCCACGCCGAACCCGCCGCCCACCAGGACCACCCGCCCGACGCTCTCGATGTGCGTCGGCTGGCCCAGGGGGCCGCATAGGTCGAGGATGTCGTCGCCCTGTTTGAGCAGGACCATCTCGTTCGTTGTCTTTCCCACGGCCATGACGATGAGGCTGATCGTTCCCGCTTCCGGATCGATATCGGCGAGGGACAGGGGGATGCGCTCCCCTTTCTCATGCAGGCGCACGATGACGAACTGTCCCGCTTTCGCTTTCTTCGATATGAGCGGCGCAGCGACCTTGAAATAATATACATCGGGCTGACGGAGCAGCCGTTTTTCCAATATCCTTGCCATGGCGCGGAATAGTACCACACTATAAGAAATATTTATAGGGAAATTTGCTGAGCCGGGAGTCGTGTGCGGAAAAAAAGGGACCCGCGAAACTCTGCGGATCCGTTCGTTCTACAGATGCCTTTTAGACGCTTGCTACTTAGAGCATGGGCCAAGCCGTTTCCCCATCATCTTCATCGAGGAGGTCATGGGCTTGCCCGGCCTGTCCTTGGCCGTCGTCCTGGTCTTGACCACGCCCTGGTAACTGTTTCCGGCATAGGTGATCTCGCCCTGGCTTTCCATGGTGCCGTTCTTGTCCACGCAGACCATGTTCCAGGACACCTTGTTCCCGAGGACCTTCTGCGACTTGATATCGCACTTCTGTTCCTTGTTGGCCGTCTTCGGCACAAGGTCCTTCTTCGTGATGCACTGCTGGACCTTGGAGACGACCGGCGGCATGGGAACCGGCATGCCCTCCATCTTCATCTCCATGGTCGTCTCCCAGTTCCCCTCCTGCATGTTCACCTCGGCGAACGCTGCTATCGGGACGATGCTGAACACTGCGACCGCTGCGGCGGCGATCAAACCTTTCCAACTTTCGTTCATGGTAGTTCTCCTTTTCCCGGATGGTCAGGCCGTATCCCGGCCGTAACGTGCATTAGAGCAGCGTGGCTGCCAGTTCGGCGAGGTCCGAGCGCTCGCCCTTCACCAGGGTGATGTGCCCCGCGATGGGCTCGTCCTTGAACCGCTCAACAACATAGGTGAGACCGTTGCTGGACGAGTCGATATACGGATTGTCGATCTGGTACGGATCGCCGGTCAGCACGACCTTGGTCCCCTCGCCGGCCCGCGTGATGATGGTCTTGATCTCGTGGGGTGTGAGGTTCTGCGCCTCGTCGACAATGAGGTACTGGTTCGGCATGCTCCTGCCGCGGATATACGTGAGCGGCTCCACTTCGATCATGCCCAGGTCGAAAAGGCTCTGCAGGTCCTTCTTGCCCTTCGCTCTTCCGGCCACCGCCGATGCGGAGGCGCCCATGAGGAAATCGAGATTGTCGCGGATGGGCTGCATCCATGGCCTGAGCTTCTCTTCGATGTCGCCCGGCAGGAACCCGATGTCCTTGCCCAGGGGGAACACGGGGCGTGAGACGACGAGGCGCTGGAACGCCCGGTTCTCGATGGTCTTCTCCAGGCCCGCCGCCAGGGCGATGAGCGTCTTGCCCGTTCCGGCACGCCCCACGAGCGTCACGAGGCGGATATCGTCGTTCAGGAGCAGGTCGAGCGCGTACTGCTGCTGCTTGTTCCGGGCAGAGATCCCCCAGATGCCGTGCTTCGTGTTGGCGATCGGCACGAAGGCGTTCTTATGATGATTGAACCGCGCAAGCGCGGTCTGGGACGGATTGGCGCTGTTCTTGATGAGGGCGAACTCGTTCGGGTGGGGTTTGGGGTCCGCGGCCGGCAGCTCGCCCTGGGAATAGAACTGCTCGATGGCCCCCGGGTCCACGGTGATCTCCACCTCGCCGGAATAGAGCTCGTCGAGTGTGATCGTGTCGGATTCAAAGTCCTCGGCCTTCATGCCGAGGGCGTCGGCCTTGATGCGGAGGTTCGTGTCCTTGGTCACCAGGATGACCGGCAGATTATCGTGCTTCAGGTTCAGCGCTGTCGCGAGGATGCGATTGTCGGCCTTCGTCGCGATGAGCTCGCTCGGCAGGCGCTCGGGCGACTGATGGTTCAGTTCCACCCGCAGGCACCCCCCGCCCTCAAGCTTCACGCCCTGCGAAAGCTTGCCCTTCTGACGGTACTCGTCGAGTATCCTCGACACCTGACGGGCGTTCCGGCCGATCTCGTTGACGTCCTTCTTGAACTTGTCGAGCTCCTCGATCACCACGATGGGGACCACCACGTCGTTGTCCTCGAAGGCGAAGATCGCCTTCGGATCGTGAAGCAGCACGTTGGTGTCCAGTACGAATATCTTTTTCATAGACCTTCCTTTTCCTGGATTGTTGAAGTTCCCTGCAGCAAGCTACGGGGAATGCGCTCGCTCCTGGGTTCATCGATCAATGATCGCGTTTGTCCTTATCAGGTCGTTTCAGCGGAAACATCTACTGCGCCTGTCCGTATGACCCGGGGCGGCTCCGCGGTGACGTCGACGACGGTCGATGGCCGGTCCGCATCCAGATCACCGCCGTCGAGGACCAGGTCGAGCCGGTCACCAAGGTGACGCATGACCTCCTCCGCGGTCCGTAGACTGGAGGATCCGGAACGGTTCGCGCTCGTTCCGGTCAGGGCGTTTCCCGCCTGGCGAAGCAGCGCCCGCGTCACTTCGTTACCCGGAACGCGCAGACCGATGGTCCCTGTTCCCCCGGTCAGCTCCGGGAGAATGTCAGGACGCGCGGTGAACACCAGCGTGAGGGGCCCGGGCCAGAACCGGGCCATCAGCCGTTCAGCTGAGGGCAATATGGCGGATGTCCATGCAGCCACCTCGGAGCGGTCGCACAACAGCAGGAGGATGGGCTGGTCCGCCATCCGGCCTTTTATCTCGAACACTTTGCTGACCGCGCAGGGGTCCCTGGGGTCTGCTCCCAATCCATAGTACGTGTCCGTCGGATAGGCGATCACGCCGCCTGCCTTGATCACATCCGCGCAACGTGCGAAGGCAGCCTCGGGGCGGCCTTTTTCCAGTTTGATGAGCTCCGCGATATTCACCACCGCTTCACGCCTTCTCCGCGCTCCCCCGCGACAGCACGATGTCCCCGTTCGAACGTTCCATGAATGCCGCTACGACCGGGCACTTGACCTTGAACAGGAAAAAGATGCGTTCGTCCCGCTCCTGCACGAGCGTCTCGTAGTTCGCCTGGCCTTTGCTGATGATCATATCGGCCGACCGGTAGTGCTCCAGGAACCGGGGAGAACATGCCTCGAGCAGCGTGCCGATGCCGTCATTCCCGTTGTCGATGACCGTGGCGCAATCGTGGAGCCCCGCCGCGCGGGCGTCGTCAAGCGTCGCATCGTTGATAACCGGCGAACCCTTGACGACTGCGGTCACCTGTTTTCCCATGTCCCGCAGGACCTCGATCAGGATCCGGTCGAACACGATCTCTCCGGCATTATCACAGATATAGAGTATGCTGCGGCTGTTCTCGACCGCCCGGGCAAACACCGGGTAAACACCGCCGGTCAGGGGCAAGCGGAAAGACTCTTCCAGGGCGCGGTCCAGATCGATGCTTTCGTAAATGCCGAAGTCGATCACGTTCCCGGCGATCGCGGCGCGTACACCGCATTCCAGACGGTCCTCGGCACGTTCCGCTCTCAACCTGAGTGCCGGCAGCATTTCGAGCGTGATGCGGTTATAGGAATTCTTGACCTGTATATACGGATCAAGACCGGTCTCTTCCCGGAGGATCCGGTGAATGATCGTGCTCGTCCTCGCCGGGACATCTTCGAGAGAGGCCTTCTCGATGACCCTCTCCACCCTGCGGAGAATGTCGCGGCCCCGGTCGCCATTCACCCCTGTATATTTCAGCGTTCGCGCAACCTGCCCGAAAAAGCAGGGCAAGCACGCAAGTTCTGTCTTCACCCCGTAATGAGACATGGATCGATCCGCCTCACCATACGCTGAATTGCGGGAATTTCCCCGGCATGCGGCATGTTGTCTCTTTCGGGGTTCACGCCGCCGGTCCCTGCGCGGGCGCTGCGCCACTGGGTTTCTTTTTCCATCGCCTGCGCCTTGACTTCTTCTTCGCCGGGGCGCCCTCGGCCGCGGGCTCCTCTTCACGGGCAGGTACGGCGACCTTGACAGGTGCGGCGACCCTGGCCGGTGTGGACGCCTTGGCAGGCGCCGACACCTTGGCGGTCGCTGCCATCGACGTGATCGTCACGAGCCGTTTGGCCTTTTCCTCGACCTCGCGCTCCATCTCCACCTTGTAGACCTTGAGGCGGTTGGCGATCTTCACGTCCATGGCGGCAAGGATCTGCGCGGCAAAGATCCCCGCGTTCTTTGCGCCCGCCTTCCCGAGGGACATCGTGGCCACGGGGACACCGCCCGGCATCTGCACCGTGGACAGCAGGGCGTCGATCCCCTTGAGCGCCGATGAATCGATCGGTACGCCGATCACCGGCAGCGTCGTCTGCGACGCCACCACGCCGGCCAGGTGCGCCGCCCAGCCGGCGCCGGCGATGATCACCTTCAGCCCGCGTTTCTCGGCGCTCGAGCTGTACTCGAGCACCTTTTTCGGCGTGCGGTGCGCGGACGCGATCGTCATCTCGTATTCTATGCCGAACTCCTGAAGCATGGCCCCTGCCTCCTGCATCACCGGCAGGTCCGAATCGCTCCCCATCAATATCCCCACAACTGGTTTAGCCATACAATCTCCCTTCCTTCACTTTTTTCATGATCGTACAGGCCCGGACTTCCCTGTTACAGATCTTTTGTATCAGCCACGAACACCGTATCTACCCCGAAAGCGTCCCTGACGAGCGGCATCAATGCCTTCACCCCGACCGTTTCCGTGGCGTAGTGGCCCGCGACGATCAGGTTCATGCCGTATTCCCGGGCCGCGTTGTAAACGGCCAGATCTATCTCGCCGACGAGAAAACAGTCGAGCCTTGATTCGCAGGCCTCCTTCAGCATGCTGCCGCCTCCACCGGAGACGATGCCGATGGAACGAACACGGTCCTTTCCGAACCGGTGAACACGGCAGGATGTTCTCAGCCGTTCCTTCAGTTTCTCCGCCACTTCGTCAAGACCCGTGGCCCTGCTGAACGTCCCCGCGTAGCCGATCCGGACCCCATGATACCTGCCGAACTTCCGCGGGTCCCGCACATTCAGCAGACGACATAATTGCATGTTGTTGCCGTACTCTTCATGCAGGTCAAGGGGCAGATGCGCCGCATAAAGCGCCATGTTGTGCTTTTTCAGATATTCCGTTCTCCGGCGTTCCAGCTCCCTGTCCTTTCGCGGCCTCCACTTGATGCCGTGGTGGACCACCAGGAGATCGACGTCCAGACCGGACGCCTTTTCAAAGGTGGAGACACAGGCATCAACAGCAAAACCTACCCTCTGTATCTGCCCGCCCCTTCGCGACCTAACCTGTAACCCGTTCAAGGATGAGTCCTTTATTTTTTTTACCCGGAGCGTCCTGTTCAACAAGGCGGCAATGCCGGCACTGGTGGCTTTTTTCACGGTCAATTCCCGGTCTCCAGCGCCCTCGCACCGATGTCCCGGCGGTAGTGCGCCCCGTCGAAGGATATCTCCCGCACTCCCGCGTAGGCGTTGTCGATGGCCGCCGCCACGGTCGGCCCCAGGCCGGTGACGCCGAGCACCCTGCCGCCGTCGGTGACGATCTTCCCGTTCTTCAGCGCGGTCCCGGAATGGAAGACCATGACGTTCTTCAGTGCCGATGCCTGGTCAAGCCCTCGGATCTCCCTTCCCTTATCATAGTTTCCCGGATACCCCCCCGACGCCATGACCACGCATACGGCGGAGTCGGTCTTCCATTTGATCGGGACCGTCGCGAGCTTTCCGTCCAGGATGGCCTCGATGATGTCGATGAGGTCGCTGTCGAGCCTTGCCATGACCGGCTGGGTCTCGGGATCGCCGAAGCGGGCGTTGAACTCCAGCACCCTGGCCTCGCCGTTGTGGATCATCAACCCGGCATACAGGATGCCCTTGAACAGCCTGCCTTCCTTCTCCATGGCGCGGACCGTCGGATTCATTACCTTGTCCATCACCTGTCTTTCGATCTGCTTCGTCACGACGGGCGCCGGCGAATAGGCGCCCATACCGCCGGTGTTCGGCCCCTTATCGGCATCGAACACCCGCTTGTGGTCCTGCGACGACGCCATGGGGACGACGGTCTTACCGTCGGTGAACGCCATGAACGAGGCCTCTTCTCCCTTCAGGCATTCCTCTACGACCACGACATCTCCTGCCGCGCCGAATATCTTTTTCGTCATGATCATATCCAGGGCATTGACCGCCTCCTCGACGGTCTCCGCGACCACGACACCCTTGCCTGCGGCAAGCCCCGCTGCCTTCACCACGATCGGCGCGCCTTTGCTCCGCACATAGGCTTCGGCCGCCGCACGTTCTGTGAATGTTCCATACTCCGCCGAGGGAATATGATAGTTCTTCATGAGGTCCTTGGTAAAGGCCTTGTTCGCCTCGATCTCGGCCGCGTTCCGGGCAGGGCCGAAGATCCTGAGCCCCGCCTTCTGGAACTCGTCAACGATGCCCATCGAGAGGGCCCCCTCGGGGCCTACAATGGTCAGGTCAACGGACTTCGACCGCGCAAAGGCCAGGAGGCCGGCGATGTCCTCTGCTTTGATGGGCGCACATTCGGCGAGCTGGGCCATGCCCGCGTTGCCCGGCGCCGCATAGATCTTCTTCACCCGGGGACTCTGAGCAACCTTCCAGACCAGGGCATGCTCCCTGCCTCCCCCGCCGACGACTAATACCTTCATGCATTAACTCCTTACCTGGATAGATACGTATGACCGCAGACAACTTAATTACAGGACATTTTATAAGGACCCGCCTGCCGCCCGCTTTTCTTTCTGCAAGACCTCGTTCATGCTTCCCGTCCGGTACCCTTCGAGATCAACGCAGACATAGGCATAACCCAACGCCTTGAAGGCGTCCACGATCATCCGCTTCGCATCTCCCGATACGAGTCGAATGAGATCATCTTGGTCCACCTCGATCCGTGCCGTATCTCCGTGATGACGGACCCGCACCTGGCGAAGGCCGAGACCGCGTATGACGTCCTCGGCGGCCTGAATGTTCCTGACCAGGATGGGGGTGATCCGTGTCCCATAGGGAATTCGGGAAGAAAGGCAGGCAAGGGACGGTTTGTCCCACATGGGCAGGTTCAGGCGGCGGGCCAGATCGCGGATCTCCTGTTTCGAAAGACCCGTTTCTGCAAGAGGACTGCGGACGAAAAACTCACCGGCCGCCTTTCTGCCGGGACGGAAATCCCGCTGGTCATCGGTGTTCGATCCGTCCAGTATCCAGGAGATCCCCTCTGCCTCTGCGATCGATCTGATCTTGCCGAAGAGCTCCTGCTTGCAATGATAACAGCGGTCCTCAGCGTTCCGGGAGAACTCTTCCTTGCCGAGTTCCTCGGTCTGCAGGATGCGATGCCGCACGCCCAGCGAGGCGGCGAACCTTTTTGCTAACTGGAGTTCCTCTGCCGGATAGGTTTCGGAATCGGCAGTGACCGCGATGACGTTCTGCCCAAGGGTCTCGGCGGCCGCCCTGAGCAGAAGAGAGCTGTCAACGCCGCCGGAATACGCGAGAATGGCGTTTCGCATCTCGCTGAGCAAGGACCGCAGGTGGTCCCACTTTTGGTCGATCCGCATTGTGGCGATAATAACACAGCACGAACGGAAGTGTCAATAAAGTCCTTGCGTCCCCTGCCGAACAACCGTGTCAGGAGCAGACGTTATTCGTTCCTTCGCGGTCAGGGGACTGCCAGCGCGATCACGTTCTATCGGGACAGGACCCGCCCCCGGACAGTTCGCGGCTCAGCCCGGGCCCTATTTCTTCACCGCCCCGGGGAAATACCCCAATTTCTCGGAAAGGGCCATCGCCGCCGCCTGGACCTGCGCGATGAAACCATTCTTTTCAAGGTGCTCTTCGCTGAGCCGGTTCGCAGGCGCGACGATGCCGACCGCGGCGATCACATTCTTCGAAAAGTCCCGTACCGGCGCGGCAACGCTCTTCACCTCCAGATCACACTCCTCGTTCTCGATGGCATATCCCTTTTCCCGAATTGCCGCAAGGGCGTTCATCAACGCCTCGCGGGTCTGCAGCGTGAGAGTGGTCTTGAGGGAAAGTTCACGGTCCGGATAGAGCCGCTCGATCTCGCCGGAGGGCAGGAAGGAAAGCTGAACCTTGCCCACGGCAGTGCAATGCGCGGGAAGCATCGCCCCGATCCGGGAAACCGCCCGTACCGTCCGGTTCGATTCGACGCTGTCCATATAGATGACCTTGTTCGCACGCAGGACGGCCACCACCGCGGTCTCACCGGTCCCCGCCATAAGCTCCTCCAGAACGGGCCGCGCCTGCCGCCGGCACTCGCGCTGTTCGATGAAGATAGAACCGAGCTGAAGGGTCTTGGGACCGAGACGGTAATTCTCCGTCGTCCGGTTCTGTTCGATATATCCGCGGTGTTCGAGCGTGGCCAGCAGGCGAAATACATTGTTCTTGTGCAGTCCAAGCCGTTTCGACAGTGCCGTCACTCCCAGTTCATCCTCGGTCTTGGTGAATGACTCCAGGATGTCCAGCGCATGTGACACGGACTGGATCAGGTAATTTGCTTTTTCTCTCTTCATTGCCCGTACATTCTCCTCTGATGCGATCAGCGCGATCCGGGTAACGTCCCCGGTGTGCTGCCTTTCTGGACCGGCAGCCCCTTCCCGGTCCACTCGGGCATCCCCCCCTGAAAGATCGTGATATTCGTGTAGCCTTGTTCTGCCGCCGAACCCGCGGCGGCCTTGCTGAGCGTTCAGCCAACACCGCGGCAGTAGAAGATGATCTGTGTTTTCTTGTCCGTCGGTAGCAGGTTCCGGTCGGCCCGCATCCTTTCGGAGGGGATATTGATGGCCCCGGGGATGTGGGCAGCCTGATATTCCTCGGGCATGCGAACGTCGATGAGCGTGACTTTCTTCTTCCCTGCCAGCAGGTTCTGCAGCTGTTCGGAATTGATGATGAGGTATTGCGCCAGAGCAGTGGAAGCCAAAAAAAGCGTCAAAAGCATTAAGATCATAATATTACTGCTATTTTTCTTCATCGCTGCCTCCTCTATTTTTAAAACAACTGTTTAGTTATTAAACCAGCGGACAGATTTTGTCAAGATAAATAAGACATTGATCACATATTCACTCTTGCCTTATGTCGCCTTCAAGGGGTATTATCCATTCACCCTGCGGCGCGCATCAGGGATTGTTCGATCCACTGGGAAGTTATCATTACACTCATCGTTCGTTCCTGGATCCACCACTCTTGACAGGTCATCGGGGGTCTTTTTGAGCAGGAAAGCAGTTGCGCTTATCTCAGGCGGACTTGACAGTGTCCTGGCAGCACGCATCATGATGGAACAGGGCTACGAAGTGACCGGATTGTATTTTACGTCCGCCTTCTCTAAGTCCTACGGGAAGGAAAGGCTCACTCCGGCCGCCGTGGTTTCCAGGGCCATCGGCATCGACCTCCGCGTCATGGACCTGGGCCAGGACTACATCGACCTGATACGGGACCCGAAGCACGGATACGGGAAGAACATCAATCCCTGCATCGACTGCAAGATCCACATGCTGTCACGTGCGCGTGCCGTCATGGACGAGGTGGGAGCGCCTTTCTTGATAACCGGCGAGGTCCTGGGCCAGCGGCCCATGTCCCAGCGCCGCGACACGCTCCATGTCATCGAGCGGGACTCGGGACTCAAGGGCCTTATCCTCAGACCGCTTTCCGCGACGCTGCTCCCTCCGACCCGTGCTGAGCAGGACGGTCTTATCGACCGCGAAAAGCTGCTCGGCATCAGCGGACGCAGCCGCATGGTCCAGCTTCAACTTGCCGAGCGATACGGGATCCAGGGTTTTTCCACCCCGGCCGGCGGCTGCCTGCTCACGGACAAGAACTTCGCCGAGAAGCTCCGTGACAGTTTCCGGGACCAGAGAACGATAACTCCCCGCGACATCCAGCTCCTGACCGTCGGACGTCATTTCAAGTTCGATAACGGCGTCAGGATCGTCCTTGGCCGCAACAACCGTGAGAACCAGGTCCTGATGTCGCTGGCTCCTCACGGGCATCACCTCTTCATGCCCCATGGATTCCCGGGACCGGTGGCCATTCTTTCCGGAACGCCGGACCCGGAGGTAAAGCAGGCCATCGGCAGACTGATCATCACCTACAGCAAACAGGTCCCGGGCCAGGTCCGCCGCATCGCCTTCGGGAGCGAGATATTCGATCCCGGCGATCCGCTGCCGATCCAGTCAATGGGCCTGAAAAAGATCGGCGTGGAACAATAGGTCCTCTTCCCTTGCCAACGCGCTCTTCCCTCCCCGTCTTCTGAAAATCTGTGCCATAATACTACTATAGGATAATATCGCCGCTCCTTTCACGTCGAGGTGCGTATGCCTACAGTTACCAGGGAGGCTGTCAAAGAGTATCTTGAACGGCTTCTGCGCAAACCCGTACGTATCCTTTCAATGGGTGGACATGACAAACAGGAACTTGCCGGCGATCTCAAGGCCTTCGGGTACGGAACGCCGCTCTTCATCGAATACGAGTCCGGCGGTGAGCGTAGCCAGGTTGTCCTCGAGACCATGTCCCCCTCCTCCTTCGGGCATGACCATTTCTCCGACCGCGCCGAAGCCATCCTTTGGGAACATTCCGCGTTCAACCGCCTGCCGCGACATGTGCGCTCGCTCGACAGCGGCGCGTTCCTGGGCTCCGGTGCGATCGTATCCACGGGCGATGCGGAGGAGTTCTTTTTGCTCACGGAATTCGTGCAGGGAGAGGGCTATTTCAAGGACCTTGACCGCATACGGGACAGCGGCAGCGCCAGCGAAACCGACATAGGTCGGGCCACGGCCCTCTCCAATTACCTGGTGGAGATCCATGCCAGAAAGCATCCGGTCGCCGCGCTGTATACACGGCGCATCCGGGACCTGCTGGGACATGGCGAGTGCATCATGGGCCTGATCGATAATTACCCCGACCGGTACGAGTTCATTGACCAGGATCTGCTGAAGCGGGTGGAATCAGCCTGCCTGGAATGGCGGTGGAAGATCAAGGACCGCGTTCACCGTCTGTGCCAGGTCCACGGCGATTTTCATCCCTGGAACATTCTGTTCCGGGAAGGAAATGATTTTACGCTCCTCGATCGGTCGCGCGGTGAATGGGGAGAGCCTGCAGACGATGTGTCCTGCATGACCATCAACTATCTGTTCGCATCCCTTCTTCGATCGGGAAGGCTTGAGGGCCCCTTTGAACGATTATTCGTTCGGTTCTGGGAAAATTATCTACAGCGCACGAACGATTCCGAACTGTTGGACGTCGCGGCCCCCTTCTATGCATGGCGCGGCCTCGTGATCGCAAACCCCCTGTGGTATCCCCGCCTGCCGGTGGACGTGCGAAGGGCCGTCTTCAATTTCATCGTGAATGTTCTTGCCGATGACCGGTTCGATTATACTGCGGTCAACAGGTACCTGAAATGAAAAGGAAGCAGGGTTTCGCCATCTGGATAACAGGGATCCCGGCTTCAGGGAAAAGCAGCATTACCCGGGAGCTGGTTGGGAAACTGCATGAACAGGGAGTGCTGCCGGCAGTTCTGGAGTCCGATGCCCTAAGATCTATCCTGACACCGGAGCCCACCTACGGTCCTGAGGAGCGAGACCGGTTCTACCGTCAGATGGCCCAGATCGGCGAAATGCTCTGCCGGGAGGGGATCCCGGTGATCTTCGATGCCACGGCGAACCGCCGGGGATACCGGGACTATGCGCGGACCCGGATAGCATCATTCCTTGAGGTCCTTGTCGAATGCCCTCTGGAGTTTTGCCGAACGAGAGATCCCAAGGGCATATATGCGGCGGCGGACCAGGGAAAAGCCATGAGCGTTCCCGGCGTTCAGGCGCCTTTCGAACCGCCACTTGCACCAGATCTTGTTGTGGATGGCCGGGACGATCCTGGAATCAGCGCCGACGCCATAGTGAGACGGATCAGAGAACGTGGGGACATATAAAGAGTTTTTTCCTACCTATTTGCGAAACTCATTTGACTGCCTATCGACCTTCCGATAGAATAATTCCAATATGGGCAAAAAAGTAACATATGAACGATGGATCAACCTGTTTCTTCCTGATGGTTGGCAAGAACGGGAGGAAATGGGATTTGTGCTGTTGGAAAAGGATAACTGGCCGGGCATGATCCAGATATCCTTTATTGAGCGGGACGAGACCAAGACCGCGCCAGCAGATGCAGCCAGGATATATCTTGAGGATACGCTGGAAGAACGTGACATCCCCTTTCCCCGGGAAGCCGTCAAGGTCGAGAATGGCGGCAAGATCGGCAGGGCGGTCATTGACTATACCGTTAAAAACTCCAAAGAACCGGCTCACTGGAGGGTCTGGTTCATTGTTGACAAGACCCGCGCTATCATGGCCGCCTACATCTGCGACCCTGAGCATGAGGGACATGAACTCGATGAGGCATCGACCATCATTGCTGACCTTGAGTTCATCGCCAGCACGAACGACTGATGCGATATCTCAGGTGAATATAAAAAAGGGAAGGAGCCTTTGCTCCTTCCCTTTTTTCCCTTCTCGATACCGCTATACGTACTCCTTCAATTGCTTGCTTCTGGCGGGATGACGAAGTTTCTTGAGCGCCTTGATCTCGATCTGACGTATCCGCTCCCGGGTCAGGTTGAAATACTTTCCAACCTCCTCCAGGGTATGCTCACTGTTCACCCCAATCCCGAACCGCATGCGTATGATCTTCTCTTCCCGTTCAGTCAGTGATGCCAGCACCTGCTCTATTCGCTGGGAGGCCTCGCTGTTCTCAAGGGTCTTGAACGGAGACGCGGCCTTTTCGTCGATGATGACGTCCTTGAGCTCTTTCTCTTCCGATAGGATCGGCGTCTCCAGCGACACCGGTTCCTGAATGGCACGAAGGATCTCGTTCACGCGGACCACGGAAAGGCCCATCAGCTTTGACACCTCTTCCGCCGATGGTTCACGGCCCTTCTCCCGCATGAATTTTGCGTAAATCCGGCTGATGCGCGTGCTTTCCTCGATAAGGTGTACCGGCAGCCTGATGGTCCGCGCCTGGTCGAGGATCGCACGGGTGATCCGCTGTCTGATCCACCACGTGGAGTAGGTGCTGAACTTGGTCCCCTTTCCGGACTCGTACCGGTCGGCTGCCTTCATCAGGCCGATGTTCCCCTCCTGAATAAGGTCTAGGAGCGTCAGGCCCCGGTTGACATACTTCTTCGCAATGGACACGACCAGTCTAAGGTTCGCCTTGATCAGTTCATCCTTGGCGATCTTGACCTTCTCTTCTTCCCTCTCGATGCGGACGACCAGTTCCTTCAGGACCGCCTGGTCAAAACCGAGCTTCTCCGCCTCCGCTGTGCTCCCGCGTTCAGACTGTTTCCCCAGAAACAGTATGCGCTTGATGATCTTCTCCACTTCCCGGTAGGAGAGGCTCATCTCGCGAATGGTGCCGCTGACCCGCTCCATATCGCCGCGTCCAAGTTGCCGTTTGAGCCGGCTGTAGAGACGCATGAACTCGGCCTCGAACCGTTCATGCCACTCCCCCGGGAACCGGAGGACATCCGGAGCCTTGACCAGCCCCTCCTTGATGTTCTGCCCCAGCGTAAGGATGCGCGGTATGGCGAGAGGAGAACTAAGCGCGATCTCCTTGAGCGCGGCCTTTCCGTCCTCAAGCGTGCGGACATACTCCTGCTCTTCCTCGATCTTGAGCATCGGATGTCTTCCCACCGACTTGAGATAGGTGTCCACAAGGTCTGCGCCGCCAACCTCCTCCGCTGCTTCCTGTATTTCAGCAGCAACCGGCTCTTCAACCTCCTCTTCCTCAAGAAGGTCGTCGGCCATCTCATCCATCAAGCCCTCGGGAATTCCTTCCGGATAGGCATTGCTGCTTTTTTCTTCTGTTACGGTAGCTTTGCTCATAGTGTTGCCTTTCCTGTTTGCTTCAATTATATCAAAACCGCCGATCAGGTCAAACTATTATTTCATGCATGCTGCGCACAATATATGCAGTACGGTAGATAGCAACCGTGATCAGCGTTTGCGGTCCGTTGTGAACCGTTGTTTTATAAAGGACTATTTATGTCCGAAAATACCCACTTCGAAGTATCATTATCGATTTGTTAGCATCATAAGAACATGGACCTTTTCTACACACTCTTCACTGTTTCGAACGGAACAACCTGGATCATCCCCCCCGCGTCGCTTTCGTTGTTTCAGCAAGCACTTCCCGGGGCGGGGTCTCGGGACCTTTTTCACGTCGGTCGTCGGCGTGATCCTCTTCAGCATCCTGCTGTCCACCGGCGGGATATCCACGTCACCCGACTGCGCTGGGATCCCTGTTCGGGATCGGGGGGTTTCGGAGGAATGTAGTCGGGGCACGTCTCCAGACATAGGTCCCCCAGAAGCACATCAGGAACTTTCTCGGGGCACCGATCAATTCTCTGTCTATCGGATATATGTATCAGTATGTTACGCGATAATTCGGTTGTCAGAAAAGGCAGATGAAGTTCGTTGAAAAAGACGAAAAGATCATCAGGAAGATCGCGAGGGGAATGCTGGGTCCACTGTTCCAGCTGACGGACTTGATGCGTGCCAGTGAGTCAGTTAACTGCTGACGTCCACACAGTCGATCAAATCAGACACATCCCACCTGTATACTGTCAGGCAATATCCTTACTTCAAGCCCCTGCTTCCCGGTTTGACCGGCGCACTGCCGGCCTTGCACATCGGACAGACATCCGCAGCATAGGACGGGACGTCCAGCGTGACGAGCGACCGGTAGGGCACACCAAGCTCGGCCTTCCCGCCCGAGCGGTCAACCAGGGACGCGGCAGCAACGACCGAGCCGCCGGCCTTTGTTACGACCTCGATGGTCTCGCGGGTGGATTTCCCCGTTGTAATGACGTCCTCCACGACAAGTACGCGCTCGCCCGGTCTGATCGTGAAACCCCGTCTGAGGGTAAGTTCACCATTCACCCTTTCTGCGAACAACGCGCGAACGCCAAGAGCACGGGCGGTCTCGTGGGAAACAAAGACGCCGCCCAGCGCCGGGGCGATCACGACTTCGATCTTGTGGTCCTTAACATGGTCCGCAAGCGCCGCGCAGAGCTTCGTCGCAATGTCCGGCTGTTGAAGCACCAGGGCGCTTTGCAGATACCGGTCGCTGTGAAGCCCCGATGAAAGGAGAAAATGGCCGGTAAGCAACGCGCCGGTCCTTCGATAGATATCCAGAACTTCTTCTTGTTCCATCACGGTGTCTCCCTGCCGATAGAATATCCCGCCCCAAAAGGAGCTTGTTCTCTATAGTCCCTGTTCTATTTCATGAATGATCTTGTGAACGGCCGCTCTCCGGTCCGGCGATTTGAGCACGGGCCTTCCCACAACGAGGTAATCCGCACCCGCAGCAACGGCCTCGCCAGGGCTCATGATCCGTTTTTGATCATCCTTGTCCGCCCACGCCGGTCGTACGCCGGGGGTAAGGACCACGAACCGTCCTCGGATGGCCTTCCGGAGCATCGTGATCTCCCGCGGGGACGCCACGACGCCGCTCATGCCCGCCCGCTGTGCAAGTTCAGCCAGGTGGCAGACCTCCCTCCGAAGCGACCGGTTGATCTTGAGCTCGCGCCGGAGCGCCGTATCATCCATGCTTGTCAGGATGGTAACCGCAAGGACGAGCGGGAGAGGCGATCGCTGCCGGTCCGCCTCCTCTTTCGCGGCAACGACCGCTGCTTTCATCATGTCAAGGCCGCCAAGGGCATGGACATTGAAAATACTGACGCCGAGCTTCACCGCTTCCGCTGAGGCTTTGGCAACGGTATTGGGGATGTCATGGTATTTCAGGTCCAGGAACACCCGTCCGCCTTTGTCCCTGATCCTGCGCACTATGTCGGGGCCATAGGCCGTGAACAGCTGATGTCCTACCTTGAACATGCCGACATCACCGATGAGCTCATCCACAAGGAGCAGGGCCTCACGGTCGCTATCGAGGTCCAGAGCGATGATGATCCGTTCTTTCGGGGTCAGGGGGGCGTTGTGCGTGGCAGATGATCTCATGGGGAGCTAGTAGATCCTGAGAAGGCTCAGGAACCGGTCTTTGAACAGCTCGGCAAGGAGCTGCAGGTTCTCACCGTTCAGGAAGTCGCCCGCATTGTTCGAAAAAAGGACCCATACCTCCGCGGGAAATTCCTGGGTTTCCTGTGACAGCTCCACGTGAAGAGAGACCTTGGGGAGAGCGCGCACGGTGATCGCCATATCGCTCCCGATCATGCTCGGCGTCTGGACAGCATCAAAGAGCGGCAATATCGTGCCCGCACGCGTCAAGAACTCCGCAACATACTGCGCAAGAGGAAGCTCAACCCGTTTTCTAAAGTCTGCCGCGGACTGCTTTGAAATATCACCGATCGCCCGCCATGGCGAAGCGCAATAAGATGTTCCCGAAGAGAACAGATAATCAAGGAGGACCGCTTCATGGGTATCGGGAGCTTTCTGGCCACGCAGGATCATACCGGTGTGCTTGATGACGTATTCCTGGCCGAGCATTGCGAGGAGCAACGCGTCCTCTTCCTCGTTGTACAAGGCGTTGACCCGGTCAGCCAGTGCGGGAAAAGAAATATGCTCCAGCGCCTTTTTCATCATCGTGGACCTGATGGCAGTAACCATCAGCGTTTACTGCAACCCCTGTTTCATCTGCTCGATAACCTCCCGCAGCAGCTCTTCCATATTTATCTGGAGCGGGATGACATCCTCGGGCATACGTTCCTCGAAATGATAGGGGCCCTCGGACAGGAGGAAGAGGCTGTGGATGATCCCCCGCACCTGCATTTTCAATCCGTTGAAGAGGTCCTTGGCTGAAACAAAACCATTTTCCACGAATATTGCGCCGATCTTCTTGAGGCCCGCGCTGTTCTGGTGCAGCTTCAGCGCCCGATCGAGCTGGCCCCTGGTGATCTTGCCGATCTTCACCATGATCTCGCCGAGCCTGTCCCGCTCGTCCTTCGAGGTGGCGAAGATGATATGACCGTTTTTCACATATAGTGATTTCTCGTCCTTGCCGGTCCCGCACGTGAGGGTCCCCGTTGCCTTCTGCTGGCGCAGGACGGCAATGACATCGGAAAAGGGCGTCTCGATCAGATTTCCGGAGAGTGATAATGCCATAGGGTCCTGTCAGAAAAGCGTTCGCCCTGCCAGGGACGATAACGATGCTCGTCACGTGGTCCGTTCAGGCAGTGTGTTTTCCGCGACCGGAATTAATACTCAAAACGAATGCCGATGCCGCCCAGCGTATTATCTCCCGCCTTCAGCTCACCGTAGAGCATGGCCTTCTGGGAAAGTTTCCATTCGACGCCCACGAACACATGATAATCCGTTTCGTTCTTCGCCAGATAGGATCCGCTGAGGTACGACAGCTCGAGGCCGCCGTACGGAGTGACCTTGTATCCCCGCTCGGTCAGGGGGAACGACCTGCTGAAGATCGTGGAGAAGCTGAGGTCGCTCACGTTCCCACCGCTCAAAATATTGGCATCGAGTCCAATGTCGATCGCCATGTCGACCGGGATGCCCTCGGTCTGTTTCACCAACTGGTATTTGAGGTCAGCACCGACGAGAGCGGCCACCTTGTCATCTGAACCGGTGTCCACGGTCGATGCACCTGCCTTGACGCCGACCTCTGCCTGCGCTCCCAGACCGAATCGGAATGTCGGATAGTAGCTCCGATAGCTTTCGCCCAGGGTAAAGTGAACCCCGGCCTGGGTCATGCCCGCATCGATGCTCTCCGCGGTCATGAACTCGTTTTGGTTCAGGGTCTTGAAGCTGTCCGCCCCTGCACTGCGTGCGGAGGACATTAGCAAAACAAGCACTGCTACTGCGATGATGCGCTTCATGTGCTTATATTCCTCCATGATACTGACAAAATGAGCTTTTTGCGAAACAGACTATACCACGTAAAACCCTGATTGACAAGAGAAAAAATGGATTCCTGATCAGGACCACTGCGGTATCGGAAAGGAGATGTTAGGGAAGGACGGGGAGCGCGTTCAATAGTACAACCCCTTTACAGCGGCTGTGGTTCTAGCCGCCTTTGTCGAGTTCAACGTTCCAATACAGATAATCGCGCCAGCTCATGGGAGCGTTCCTGATCCCAAGACGGAAGGTGACAACAGGCATCCATTTCGGTTTTACCGGGTGCCGGATCAACCGCATCCTGGCCTCCCGGGGGGTCCTGCCGCCTTTCTTGTTGTTGCAGGTAAGACAGGCCGTAACGATGTTCTCCCACGTGGCCCCGCCTCCCTGGACCTGCGGAACAACATGGTCGAAGGTGAGTTCTTCGGTGGAATAACGGTTGCCGCAATACTGGCAGGTATGCTTGTCACGCTGATAGATATTGGCACGGGAGAACCGGACCTCCCTGCTCGCGCGTCTGATCTTTACGAGTTTCAGGAGACGAAGAATGGAAGGAAGCCGGAAGGTCACGGAAACGCCCCGCACTTCGCGGTCGTAGAAGTCGATGACCTCCACTTTCCCCTGCGTGAGGAGTGTTATGGCCCGCTGCCAGGAAATGATCTTGAGCGGTTCGAACGTAGAATTCAGGAGAAGTGTCCGTTCCATGGTAAGCAAGCTCTCCATGAACACCTGGTAGGTTCTCTACAGCCCCTGTCCGGTTGTGCCCGGGAAACCACACAAAAAAACGATCAATGATTGCATAAAATACCGAAAAAGGCTGTAATTGTCAATAGAGTTCAATCACGTTATAATAGGACATGCTCGATACCGAGGAAACAAGGGCAGCACAGGCTGCCGGTGCATCGGAAGAGGAGATCCCGCTCTTTCTACACGACCCGTCCTCCAAGGTGGTTCTTGCGCTGTTCGAGAACCGGAACCTCACCGAGGAGCACGTTTTGATCATCGCGAACCGGAAGAACCTTACCCCGCAGGTTCTGAACACCCTCTCCAGGGATGCGCGATGGAGCGAGAGTTACCGGGTGCGCCTTGCTCTGGCAAAGAACCCGAAAACGCCCTTGTTCGCGGCCCTTTCCGTCGCCCGGTATCTTCGCCTCTTCGATCTCGCCGATCTTGCGCGCAATCACCTGCTCCCCGTGATCTATAGGAAGAAACTGGAAGCGATCGTCATCGAGAAGATCCCCACCCTTGCCCTTGGCGTAAAGAAGACCCTGGCCAGGGTTGCTGCAGGAGAGATCCTGATAGCGCTGATCAAGGACGGCTATCCCGACGTGATCAAACTGTGTCTTGGGAATCCTCATCTCGTGGAAGCCCACCTCTACAAGGTCATCAGCCACAAGATGACCACGCCCGGGACCATCCGGACCATAGCAGAGAACAGGAACTGGACCTTCCGTTATCATATCAAGTTCGCCCTCGTTCGTAATGAGCACACTCCTCTCGCCCGAATTGCTTTGTTCCTTATCGATCTCAAGACCGGAGATCTGAAGGACCTCTACCGGGACCCGCACCTGCCTCCCGGCGTCCGGCCTTTTATTCACCGCGAATTGCTCGAGCGCGGCGAGGACCCGGAACGCCTCAGCGGCCCTGATGAAGAGGTCCTCTTTGTCATAGATGAACACGAGATCGAGGACATTGAGACGGAAATGAGGACATATTGTGGAGGGGACGGCCAACAAGGGGAGACCGACGATGATGACAGAGAACAGGATCTTCCGGGTACGCAACCCTAACCCCCGGGCCCCGGTCCGGCGCATGCCTCAGCCTATGCTCGGGTGAGCTTGAGCAGCCATTCTTTTCCCACCGTTATCGCCCCTGAGGGACAGAATTCCTGGCAGCAGAAACAGCGGATCCAGCTCCGGCAATCGATATAGCCCGGGCACCTGGCTATCGATACTTCGGTCGACACTTAAACTCTCCTGCTGTCCGGCGTGTTCAGATGGTGATCGGATATCGCGATCTCTCATGCCTTGCGTCTTACCGCATTCAATATATCGATCATGAGGCCCTGTATCCGTCCATTGCTGGCGACGAGCTCTTTGTCACGAATGCTGAACAGGGTTCCGGCAAAATCGGAGACCGTTCCACCAGCCTCCTGAACGATCAGGCTGCCTGCGGCCACATCCCAGGGATGGAGTTTCAGTTCCCAGTATCCGTCCAGGCGGCCGGCCGCTACGGCACACAGATCGAGCGATGCCGAGCCGCTGCGCCTTATTTCCTGCGCTGCCATGATGAGCGCATTAAAATAGTCAAGATTGTTCTCCCTGCTCACCGCCCGGTCATAAGGGAATCCCGTGGCAAGAAGACTTCTGATCAGAACGTCGTTCCTTGATACCGCGATGGGGTTCCCATTGAGGTGAGCCCCCTGTCCCCGCGCTGCCGAGAACAGCTCATTTCGCATTGGATCGTACACAACACCGACGATGACATCCCCCGAATGTTCAAGGCCGATGGAGACCGAGAAGCTCGGATATCCATGCGCATAGTTCGTGGTGCCGTCAAGGGGATCTATGATCCAGAGGAACCCTGATCCGTTCTCGATCTGTGCCTCTTCTTCCGCCAGAATGCCGTGGTCCGGAAATGCTTCGAGAATGGTCGCCACCACGATCCTCTCGGAAATACGGTCCATCTCAGTGACCAGATTGATCTCACCTTTATAGGAAACCTCCCTGCTCACACTGATGCACTCCCGTAGGATAGTTCCCGCCTTGACCGCTGCAGCCTTTGCGACCTCCAAGTGCCTCTTCATCTTCCCTCCCGATGATCGCCATGATACTACCATGATTCACTGCCGCTACCAATGATTACCTGGCCGTGGTCGTTCCTGTAGCAGCGGAAATAAAAAAGGCAGGGCTATAAAGCCCTGCCCCGTCAGATAATCGTAACGCGGTTGATGGTATGGTTGAACGTTGTTAACGAGCGAATAAGTTACTGAACAATTCTGGTCATTTCAACGCCGAGATAATCAGCGAGGAGTTTCACGGTCCTCGGCTTCATCGTGATACCTTTAAGGGTCCTTGAAACGGTAACTTTGTGTATACCAAGAGTGTCGGCGATCTCGGTATAGCTCAAACCCTTTTCCAGCCGCTTTTTCTCCAGAACGTCGATGTTATACATAGGCCACCTCGCTTTCAGATTATGCCTCTCATATCTACATTTGCAGCAATAGCTTATCTACATTTATGATTTATGGTAAGAATTGTAGCACAAATACTTGCAGGATAAGACATATTTTATGATTTTTTTTGCACCTTTCTGCATCTATTTTTTTACAAATAAGTGCAATTGTATCCCATATGAAATTGCTCACAGGGCCTGTCCTCAGTTTCTCTATAATACTACTTAATACTACTTATTTTGCGATCCAGCGGTGAGGTCGATGACAGGTTATGCACCGGCTGCCGGAACGATGAACATCCTTGATGTTCAGAACTTCCCGGGTGTGGCAACGAAGACAGTCCTCATCTACGGGTTTTAACCGCGTGTGAGGCCTATGGCACTCGTAACAATTCAACCGGGCCATAGGGACCTTTGGTGGAAACGATGTCCTGGTGGAGGACCGGTGGCACGAGAGGCAGCGCTCCCGATCAGGGATGAATCCACCCGGCTTTTTTGCAGCAAAAGGATGACAGGTCATGCAGGATACTTCTTCCATCCCCATTCCGTGGATCTTCCATTCCTTGTGACAGCGAAGACAGGCGTTTTTATCTGGACGGAATGAATGCACCGTCCTCTGATGGCAGTCCCTGCATTCCAGCTTTTCTACGGAAATGTGCCTCGCATGACCGGTTGATTTCGTAATATGCGTGGCGCCCTGTGATGCCTCGTCCCAATGGCATTTGGTGCACGTGGTCCAGGGGGTCGCCAGGCCGTGCGGCTCCGGCGTTTTGCGGTCTGTCGTGAACACGAATTTGATGAGCAGTCCGTTCTGTTCGATGATCCCGAGTTGATGACAGTCCTGGCAGACGATATGTCGATGTCCTGACAATTTCCAGGCGGTATACGCCTCTTCCATCAAATGACAACTGCTGCAGAACTCAGGATTCTTCTGAATATAGGTGTAATATCGCACCGCGAGGACAATTCCGATAATGCAGATAACGAGCAGGATCGAGACAAGGATGGTCTTGTCCCGGGTAGTCAATCCGCGATCAAGCTTTTCAAAGAGGTTTTCGAGGAATTTGATCATACGGGATAAGTATCAATGAAGTACGATACCACGCAATACACCTTAGGGGAGAAGGAGTTCCGCTATCTGGACCGCGTTCAGCGCGGCGCCTTTTCTTATATTGTCGGTCACGATCCATAGGTTCAGGCCGTTCTTGATGGTCTCATCCTCACGGACCCTTCCCACGTAGGTCTCGTCCTTCCCGGTCACATCGAGCTGAAGCGGATAGATGCTTCGGGAGGGATCGTCATACACCATAACGCCCGGCATCTTGGAGAGAACGGCGCGGGCTTCGTTCGCGCTGATCTTCCTTTCGGTCTCGATATTGACCGATTCAGCATGGCACCGGAAAACAGGGACCCGGACCGCGGTGGCGGTCAGGCCAATGGATCCATCTTCCATGATCTTGCTTGTCTCATGTACCATCTTCATTTCCTCACCGGTATAGCCGTTCTCCAGGAATCTGTCGATATGGGGTATACAGTTGAAGGCGATCTGGTAGGGAAAGACCTTCGTCTCTATGTCCTTGAAGTTCAGGAGCGCCACGGTCTGGCTGGCGAGCTCGTCGATGGCTTCCTTCCCGGTGCCGGACACGGATTGGAACGTGGTGACTACAACCCTCTTGACCTTCACTGCATCATGGATCGGTTTCAGGACCATAAGCAGGGCGATGGTAGAACAGTTCGGATTGGCGATGATCCCGCCGTGTTTCACGATCGCATGGGCGTTCACTTCCGGTATTACGAGGGGAACCTTCGGGTCCATACGAAAAGCGCTGGAGTTATCTATCACTACGGCTCCGGCTGCAACGGCAACAGGCGCGAATTTCAGGCTTCTTTCGCTTCCCGCCGAGAACAACGCAATGTCCACGTCTTTAAACGAGTCTTTCCCCAGTTTTTTAACCGTCCAGTTCTTATTATTGAACTCGATCCGTTCTCCCTCGGTACGTTCAGACGCCAGCAGCGCCAGCTCGGATACCGGGAACTTGCGTTCCTCGAGGATCGAGACCATTTCCCTGCCAACGGCCCCGGTAGCGCCGACAACAGCAACAACGTATTTGCTTTTTTTCTTGAGCATATTACTTTTCCACCAATATCCGCAGCATGCGCCGGAGCGGTTCAGCCGCGCCCCACAAGAGCTGGTCGCCGCAGGTGAACGCGTTCAGGAACGTCGGCCCCATGTTCATCTTGCGTAGCCTGCCGATCGGCACCGTCAGCGTTCCGGTGATTGCGGCGGGCGTGAGTTCCTTGATGGTGATCTCGCGTATGTTCGGGACCACTTTCACCCACTTGTTGTGCTTTGCGATCATATCCGTGATCTCATTCAGCGGCACGTCCTTCTTCATTTTGACCGTGAGCGCCTGACTGTGGCAGCGCATGGCGCCGACGCGCACGCAGGTGCCGTCGATGGGTACGGGATTCCCCTCGCGGCCAAGGATCTTGTTCGTCTCGGCCTGTCCCTTCCACTCTTCCTTGCTCTGGCCGTTCTCGAGCTGTTTATCGATCCAGGGTATGACCGAACATGCCAGCGGCACGCCGAAGAATTCCTTTGGGTATGCGTCAGAGCGAACGTGTTCGGAGACCTTCTTGTCGATGTCCAGGATGGCGCCTGCAGGATCATCCAGCAGTGTCTTGACCGACGCGTGAGCGGAGCCCATCTGCTTCAGGAGCTCGCGCATATTGTTCGCTCCGGCGCCTGACGCAGCCTGATAGGTCATTGCGCTCATCCATTCGACCAGATCGCGCTCGTACAGGCCGCCGAGGGCCATAAGCATGAGCGACACCGTGCAGTTGCCGCCGACGTAATTCTTGACGCCCTTGGCAAGGCCGTCCTTGATCACCTTCATATTTACCGGATCGAGGATGATGATGGAGTCGTTCGTCATGCGGAGCGTTGACGCCGCGTCGATCCAGTAGCCCTTCCAGCCGGCCTCACGGAGCTTGGGGTAGACCTCGGTCGTATAGTCGCCGCCCTGGCAGGAGATGATTGCATCCATCGCCTTCAGCTCAGAGATGTTCTTCGCATCCTTGAGCACCGGGACATCCTTGCCGACGTTCGGCCCCTTGCCGCCCACGTTCGACGTGGTGAAGAACACCGGGTTGATGAGATCGAAATCCTTTTCTTCGTTCATGCGGCCCATGAGCACCGAGCCCACCATGCCGCGCCAACCGATAAAACCTACTCGCATCATTTTAGCTCATCCCTTCTGTATATATTATGAAATCGGAATTTGTTTTAGATCAACCCCGCCACCATATCCCCTACTTCCGTCGTGGACATGCCCATCTTTCCTGCGGCCTGGCTCTTCATTTTTTTCATGGTGGCAATCATAGCCGCCTCGATCGCCTGCGAGGATTTGGCTTCGCCCAGAGAATCGAGCATCATCATAGCCGCGCCGATGGCAGCCATGGGATTGATCACCTTCTGGCCTGCATACTTCGGCGCGCTACCTCCCATGGGCTCGAACATCGATACGCCCTCGGGATTGATGTTCCCGCCTGAAGCAACTCCGAGGCCGCCCTGGATCATGGCTCCGAGGTCGGTAATGATGTCACCGAAGAGGTTCTCGGTAACAGCCACATCGAACCACTCGGGGTTCTTTACGAACCACATGTTCGCTGCATCGACGTGATTATAATCCCGCTTGAGCTCGGGATACTGCTTCGCACCCATCTCCTCAAAAGCCCGGTACCAGAGGTCGCCGCAATGGGTAAGCACGTTCCGTTTGTGTATGAGCGTGATGGGCTTCGCTGCGTACTTCGGGCTCATGGCATTACGCTTTTTCTTGAGCTCGTAGGCATATTTCAGGCACCTGTCCACGGTGCGCCGGTCATAGATCATGAGCTGCGTCGCGATCTCCTCGGACGTGCCGACGCGCGTCGCGCCGCCGTGTCCCGTGTAGATGCCGCCGGTGTTCTCGCGTATCACCACGAAATCGATATCCTCGGGGCCCTTGTCCTTGAGCGGCGTCTCCACGTTCGGATAAAGCCTCACTGGCCGGAGATTGATATACTGGTCCAGGGCAAAGCGAATCTTGAGCAGGATCCCCGCTTCAAGAATGCCCGGCTTCACATCCGGATGTCCGATGGCGCCCAGGAACATGGAATCGAATTTCTTGAACTCTCCGATCGCGCTGTCCGGAAGCGTCTCGCCGGTCTTGAGATACCGTGCAGCGCCGAAATCGAACGAACTGAATTCAAGCTTGAACCCGCCCTTGGCAGCAGCTGCATTCACGACTTTTACCGCTTCTTTAACGACCTCGGGTCCGGTTCCGTCACCAGGCAGCAATGCGATCTTGTAAGTCTTGGACATGTTTCTGAGTCCTCCTGTAAAAAAACACCCTGAAGGGTGCGGTTGCAAAATCATTCCGGTTCGACTTGGTAGCCGCAGGCTTTAGCCTGCGCTCTTTCTCGCTCTGCAGTTATTCGTCCGCATCTCGACGCATCCATCATCCTCAGGAGCAAAATCCAATCCGCATCGGTTTTGTAATGGCTCTGCAGGAGTGGAAAATGACGGGTCTAGGTTCTTGCTGTAATATACGCAGGGCTCACAGAGTGGTCTTAAAGAGTCCTGGCTGATATTCGACTGGATCGTTCTCATCAGATTGATGCACGCTGTCGATTAAAGGCCTGCCTTCTTCTTGGTATACGCCATCAGACCGCCGGCAGCTATTAATTCCTGCATAAAGGCGGGCACCGGAGCTACCTTGAAGGTCTTGTTCGATGTCAGATTGAGGATCACTCCCGCATCGGCATCCACCTCTATCTGATCCCCTTCCTTTATACCGTCAACTGCTTCCACGCTCTCGAAGATGGGGAGCCCCATGTTGAAGCAGTTCCGGTAGAAGATACGGGCGAAGCTCTTCGCCACGACGCAGGACACCCCGGCAGCCTTGATCGCGATCGGCGCATGTTCGCGGGAAGACCCGCAGCCGAAGTTCTTCTCAGCGACAATAATATCGCCGACCTTCATTTTCTTCATAAAGTCGGGATTTGTCGAATCTTCCATGCAGTGCTTCGACAGTTCAAGTGGGTCAGACGTGTTTAGATACCGCGCCGGTACAATGGCGTCCGTGTCAACGTCCGCTCCGAACTTCCATGTTTTGCCTTTGAAATTCATGAGAACCTCTTTTTGTAACCACAGATGAACACAGATAACGGCAAGTTAAACACTATTTACCCGGCAGCATACCAGTCCTTAATAACTAAGCGGTACGACTTCGCTTTCCTCTGCGTCCTCGCCTTGAGGCGCCTACTTTTGCTGCGGTAAACTTTCCGGTGTGCTTTTCTCCGTGTCTCCGTGACTCCGTGGTGAAATTCCTTACTTCAGCTCTTCCGGCCGTCCGATCCTGCCGAGCACTGCCGACGCGGCCGCTATGGCCGGGTTGGACAGATACACTTCGCTCTTGGGACTGCCCATCCTGCCGACGAAGTTCCGGTTCGTTGTTGCTATGGCGCGCTCGCCTGCAGCGAGGATGCCCATATGGCCGCCCAGACAAGGTCCACAGGTCGGTGTGCTGAAGGCGGCGCCGGCATCGATGAAGACGTCAATGAGACCCTCTTTGATACACTGCTTGTAAATAGCCTGAGTGGCCGGGATCACGATCATCCGGACATAGGGATGTACTTTGTGTCCCTTGATCACCTTTGCCGCTTCGCGCATGTCCTCGATCCTGCCGTTGGTGCAGGAACCGACCACGGACTGATCGATGTTCACGGATGCCACTGCGCTTACGGGTTTTACATTCTCCGGGAGGTGCGGACAGGCGATCTGCGGCTCCATCCCCGTGAGATCATACTCCCGCACGTCGGCATAAACAGCCTTCTTGTCGCTCTTGTAGAACTTGTATTTCCGCCGGGCCCGCTTCGACACGTACTTCTCGGTGATCTCATCTGGTTCGATGATCCCGTTCTTCCCCCCCGCCTCGATCGCCATGTTGCAGATCGTGAGACGGCCGGCCATAGGAAGTTTCGTGATCGCCTCGCCGGTGAACTCCATGGCCCGGTAGAGCGCGCCATCGACGCCGATATCGCCGATGGTGCGGAGAATGATGTCCTTGCCGCCGACCCACTTGCCCATCTTGCCCTTGTAGATGAATTTCATGCTCTCGGGCACCTTGAACCAGGCCTCGCCCGTGATCATGGCCGCGGCGACATCGGTGCTGCCCACTCCGGTGGAGAAGGCGCCTAGCCCGCCATAGGTGCACGTGTGGCTGTCCGCGCCGATCACCACATCGCCGGGAACGACTATCCCCTGCTCCGGAAGGAGCGCGTGCTCGATGCCCATCCTGCCCACCTCGAAGTAGAGGGAGAGGCTGTGCTCACGCGAGAACTGTCGGAGCATGCTGCACTGCTCGGCCGAAGCGATGTCCTTGTTCGGGGCAAAGTGGTCGGGGATCAGCGCGATGCGTTCTGGGTCGAACACCTTTTTCGCCCCTGCCGCACGGAACTCCTTGATGGATATGGGCGCGGTAATGTCATTCGCGAGCACCACGTCCAGCCTGGCGTTGATCAATTCGCCCGGCTTCACTTCTTTTTTTCCGCAGTGCGCGGCCAATATCTTCTCTGTTATGGTCATCATAGTTCGAAGAATATACAATATCCTTGGAGTGGTTTCAACTGGTTTTTGCTTTTCCCTTTTTCCAGTACTCCAGCTTGTTCAGGGCATTCACGTAGGCCTTCGCGCTTGCGACAATGATGTCGGTGTCCGCGCCGTGGCCGGCCACCTTCTTTCCCTGTTCCTCAACCTTCACCGTCACTTCGCCCAGGGCGTCCGTACCGCCGGTGATGCCTTTCACCAGATAGGCGTCAAGCTTGCTCTTTGTCCCGGTAATGGCCGCGATCGTACGGTACACGGCGTCGACGGGACCATCACCGCTTCCCGTCTGCATCACAACCCTGCCGTCAAGCTCCATCTCCACGGTGGCGGCCGGCGTTATGCCGGTTCCGCTCTCCGCCCTGATGGTTTTCAGAACGTACACCTCGGCGATCTGCTGGACCTCATCTGAGATGATGGCCTCAAGGTCCTCGTCAAAGACCTCTTTCTTTTGGTCGGCGAGGCGCTTGAAGCGCTCGAACGCCTTATTGAGGTCCTCTTCCGAAAGCTCATACCCGATCTGCTTGAGACGGTCGCGGAAGGCGTGCCTGCCGGAATGCTTGCCGAGCACGAGGTTCGTCTTGACGAGCCCAACGGACTCGGGCCGCATGATCTCGTAGGTCGTCCGCTCCTTGAGCAGTCCGTCCTGGTGGATGCCCGACTCATGGGCGAAGGCGTTCGCGCCCACAATGGCTTTATTCGGCTGCACCGGGATCCCGGTGATCTTGGTCACGAGCCTGCTCGAGCGGATTATCTCCTCGGTGTTGATCCGCGTGTCTGCGCCGAAGAAGTCCTTCCGCGTACGCAGCGCCATCACCACCTCTTCCATGGAACAGTTGCCGGCGCGCTCGCCGATCCCGTTCACGGTGCATTCGATCTGGCCGGCACCATTCCGGATGGCCGCGATGGCGTTCGCCACTGCAAGGCCGAGATCGTTGTGGCAATGCACCGAAATGACCGCCTTGTCTATGTTCCTGACCTTGTCCTTGACGCTCTTGATCAAAGCCCCGAACTCCTCCGGCATGGCATAGCCGACCGTGTCGGGGATGTTCACGGTGCCGGCACCCGCTTCGATCACCGCCTCCACGACCTCATGGAGATAGGCAATTTCGGTCCGCGTCGCGTCCATGGGAGAAAATTCCACGTCGTCGACATAGGAACGGGCATGCTTCACCATCTCGACCGAGCGTTTGAGTGCCTCGTCACGCGAGATCCGGTACTGGTGTTTGAGATGAATATCAGACGTCGAGTGGAAGGTATGGATGCGCCGTTTCGGAGCGTCCTTGAGCGCCTCCCACGCACGGTCGATGTCTTCCTTCTTCGCGCGGGCGAGGCTGCAGATGATCGGACCTTCCACCTCGTTCCCGATGCGCTTGATGGCCTCGAAGTCGCCCGGAGAGCTGATGGCAAACCCGGCCTCGATGATGTCGACGCCAAGCCGGGCAAGCTGCTTTGCCAAGGTGACCTTTTCCTCTACATTCATGCTCGCGCCGGGTGATTGCTCACCGTCGCGGAGCGTTGTATCGAATATTTTTATGACCCTGTTCATATTATCCTCCACATCATCGAGCTTCGCTCGACAGCAGAATAACGGTTTTCATGAAATGCGATGCGTGGACCAGGCGGCCCGGCACCCGATGCGCGCCAAACCCTGTTCCCTTCTATGCCGCTGTTGTTCTCGGCTTCAGCAGTTTGAAGAGCGCTTCGCCGATGCCCGCGAGGACATAGGTGAGCGAGATGAGGAACAGCACGAGGGCTGGATGGTAGGCCACGACGGTCAGGAGCGCAACGATCCCCACCAGCAGTCCGAAGGGGCGGCGTTCCTTCAGGTTGGCCTCCTTCACGCTGTGATAGGTGATGTTGCTCACCATGAGCCCGGCCACCGTAAAGGTCAACGCCAGGACCCAGTAATCGAGGCTGATCACATCCGCCAGCCCCGCCAGATGCATTTCCTTCAGCGCGTCAATGACCTCCTGATAGGCCAGGACCGTTGTTGCGATCATCAGGGCTGCCGCAGGAGACGGCAGTCCGGTGAAATGTTTCTTCTCTTCGCTGCCCATCTGCACGTTGAACCGCGCGAGCCGAAGGGCAGCACAGGCTACCATGAAGAAAGCGCCAAGCCAGCCGATCTTGCCGAAGGACTGGAGCGACCAGCTGTACACCAGCACCCCGGGAGCGACGCCGAACGAGATCGCGTCGGACAGCGAATCGATCTCGATCCCGAACTTCGATGTCGTGTGCGTCATCCGCGCGACCCATCCGTCCAGGACATCGAATACCGACGCGATCATGATGGCCCACGCCGCCCGCTCGTAATCGGAGTTGAACGACGCGATGATCGAGTAGAAGCCTGAGAACATGCTGGACAGCGTGATGATGTTCGGGAGAAGGTATATACCTTTTCTCATTTAAGCACTCCGATAACGTCACGCGACCCTTTGATACGGTCGCCGACCTTGACCATGATCTCGGAATTCTTCGGGAGAAATATATCCACCCGGGAACCGAACCGGATCAGGCCATAGCGCTCTCCGGGCTTGACCAGGTCGCCCGGTTTTGCGTAGCAGACGATCCGGCGGGCGATAAGTCCGGCGATCTGTTTCACCAGGACCTTGTTCGCGCCGTCAGAGATCACCATTCCCGTCTGTTCGTTGTCCAGCGAAGCCTTGTCCACCGACGCCACATGGAATTTGCCGGGATTGTATCTTACCGTTTCGACGGTCCCGCCGATCGGAGCACGATTCACGTGCACATTGAACACGGACAGGAAGATGCTGATCTGCTTCACATCCTGTTTGAGATAATCCGGCTCGTAGATGTCCTTCACGACGATAACTCTTCCGTCGGCAGGCGACACCACCAGGCTCTTGCCTTCGGGTACGGTCCGCTCGGGATCGCGGAAGAAGAACAGGACGAAGAGGGTCAGCGCAAGCGTTGCGTACCCGGTGTTCTTCCAGCCGAAGAATAACAGCAGCGCCGTGACGACTGCGAGGGGCACGATGAACGGCCAGCCTTCGGCGGCGACCGGTATTCCGTAATTTTTCATCATAATTTTCAAACTCCAGCCACGAAGGCACTTAGACACAAAGAATTGCGCCTCATTATTCGGATCACAACTACTGATTTAAACTTCGTGCCTTCGTGACTTCGTGGCAATGACTATTGTCTTAATTCTTGCTCTTGTCCACGAGCTTGTTGGCGGTGATCCACGGCATCATACTGCGGAGCCTCTCGCCCACCACCTCGACCTGGTGCGCGGCATTCAGGCGCCGACGCCCCGTCATCTCCGGATAGTTGGTCATGCCTTCGAGGATAAAGCGCTTGGCGTACTCGCCGCTCTGGATGTTGTTCAGCGCCTCCTTCATGGCGGCGCGGCTCGATTCGTTGATCACCTTCGGGCCGGTGACATACTCGCCATACTCGGCGTTATTCGATATCGAGTAGTTCATATTGGCGATGCCGCCTTCATACATAAGATCGACGATGAGCTTAAGCTCATGGAGACACTCGAAATAGGCCATCTCCGGCGAGTATCCCGCGTCCACCAGCGTCTCGAAGCCGGCCTTCACGAGTTCCACGCAGCCGCCACAGAGCACCGCCTGTTCACCAAAGAGATCGGTCTCGGTCTCGTCCTTGAAGGTGGTTTCGATGATGCCGGTGCGGCCGCCGCCGATGGCGGAGGCATAGGAAAGCGCGGTGTCCCTGGCCTTGCCGGACGCGTCCTGGAAGATCGCGATCAGGTCGGGAACGCCGCCGCCCCTCACGAACTCGCTGCGCACCGTGTGGCCCGGGGCCTTGGGGGCGATCATGATCACGTCGAGATCGGCGCGCGGCACGATCTGGTTATAGTGAATGTTGAAGCCGTGGGCGAAGGCGAGCGTCACCCCCTTCTTCAGGCTTGGCTCTATGTTGTCCGTGTAGATCTTGCGCTGGTGCTCGTCCGGCGCCAGCACCATCACCAGGTCCGCCTCTTTCACCGCTTCGGGGATGTTCTTCACGGCGAGACCCGCGTTCTGCGCCTTCTTGACCGACGGCGAGCCCTCACGCAACGCCACCGTGACGTTGACGCCGCTGTCCTTCAGGTTCAGCGCATGCGCATGGCCTTGGGAGCCATAGCCCACGATGGTCACCTTCTTGCTGCGGATAATTGAGAGATTGGCGTCTTTGTCGTAATAGAGCTTCATTTTTTCCCCTTTCAACTATGGATAAATATATCAGTGTATCTTCTTCTTGAACTCTTCGTCCTTCATCAGCTGGTCCAGCGCCGACGAAAGCGCCTCGGATAACGCGCCAGAGACGGACTCGAATGAGAATGCCACGTCCTGGCGCTCCATTTTGCTGTTCAGGACCAGCGTGCGGAATATCTTTTTCTCCGCAACATCGGCTGTAGATACCCGGAGCTGGACCTCCGCAGCGATCTTGACATTCAGCGGCTGGGAAACGACCTCTACCCAGAGCATCTTGATCTCGCCGCCGATCAGGATATCAAAACCGTCGCCCTGTACCGTTTCGGACTTCATGTCCCAGGCAGGCGCATCTTTCACCGTGACGCCGCGGGATTTGAGCGCGTCCTTGAACGCTTCAGTGACAAGGACCGCCGTCGTGCCCTGCACTACGAGATCGTTCTCGATGTAGTTGCGGATCGTCCGTTTGCCGAGAACCGACGCGGTCTTTCCGCGGTCATCCTTGAA